>WLWD01005839.1_pt1 | contig 217749 bp, 164 predicted proteins | sample 6712731 | NCBI WGS metagenome assembly WLWD01 (sample SAMN12718690, study PRJNA576275) | sponge metagenome | isolation source: marine sponge | host: Mycale hentscheli | place: New Zealand: South Island, Marlborough, Capsize Point | collected 2014-11-01 | reverse complement strand
CACAAGTACAAAGAATACAAAACGAATCAGTAATTAAATTTAATTAAGTCTGTCATAGAGAAATTCAGCAAAGGTAGCCACTGTACTAGTAGTTTTGAAATGGCAATATCAAAATGATGCTGTCCTTAATTTAAGCTCTTTTAAAATATATATCATTTTTTCTGTTTTCTGACTAGAATAAAATGTTATTAATATTAATGAAAAAATTATTATTATACTATTTGACTCGTTATTATTCCTTTGCATTTTTGTAATAGAGCTATTTTGTCCACAAAACTAAATTATAAAAACTGGTATTAAACAACAATATTATCATTGAAAACTTTCATGCAAATATTTTGTGTATAATGTATAAGCAAGCATAGGTAGTAGTTGAGGTTAAACTTAAAAAAAAAATTTTTACAACAAATTCAGATTATTATACATTTGATGAGGTAAAATAGCTATGATCTTAATTAAGATAATGTAGCATAATGGAGTGCAATATGTAATAAGCCATTTGTTAATGTTGTCATTAATTTACATATCGATATCAATCCATTGTATTTTTTATTTTCTTGTAGCTACTTCAGTGAAGCCAAATTTTAATATTTTTTTTATAACAAATTTTATGCCTCTGGAAATGAGAGTCAGTCTTGTCTTACAATTTACTAATTCTTCATTATCACCAACTAACATCACTTTATCTTCAAAACATGGAATGTTTAACTTTTATAATAGAATCATTAGAGTTCCACTGACAATTAATTATATGGAAGATTATACAATAACCTTCAGAACTAATGGCTGTGGGAAAGAATTTGTTGACGGAAATATATCAATAATTAATTGCTTAACGGAGGAAATATTCATAATATCTCTGCAGTTATATGATAATTATACATATATTTGTTCTGACAATATACTGAATGTTATCTCATGCATAAAGGTTACTTCATCTGAAATGAATTGTACTTCAGGTAATTATACATTGATAGTAAAACTTGGATATAATGAGGGAATAAAATTACCAATACTATTATAGTTACTATTGTTAACATAATTATCTTTTGCTAGATGGAGTAGATGTAAATTTAACAAACATTATATCTCCGAACTCAAATCCACAATTGACTGTAACTATTTTATGCAAATTCAGACTGAGTAAAGTCTATTAATTAATATTTTGGTTAACAAAGTTCCCATAATTGTTAATTCTACAACTTACTAAATATGCAACTTAACTTTTTTTTTGTATATTCGAGCAATGAATTGCAGTACTGATATAATTAAAGTTCATGCTATAAATTAGTAGATTATATTTAAAGTCATTATTTTTAGTAAATTATTTTAACTTTTCACTAGATGTTTATCACTTTGACAATAACACAACTACTGGAACTTCTGCCTTAAATACAGTTAATGATTTGTGTGCTAATTACAACAATTATCAACTGATTATTCTCCCTGTGGTATTCTGCTTTTCACTTATTTTATTTATACTTTCTGTGATACTATTCACTATGACCGTTGTAATGAGAAATAAAAGGTGAGTAATATTCTAGTGATAGTGTAATAGAAATCATTGCAAAACTACTTTTAAAAATTTTATGGACTTACTGGGCAGGCTCCAACAGTTCATTGTTGGATGGTCAAATGTTTAATTAATATGTGTACATTGATATTATCCCATGAGTTTTGTAAACTAGCTAAGATACTAAATGATGTCAGTCAGTTACAGTTACATTATATATTACATAAGCTACACATGTAATACTCCAATTCCTTTTTTCAGTAAGCTCTTCAAAATGTATTAGCTCTTCAAAATGTATTAGCTCATATTTATTTTTTCATGGATATGTTGTAACATGTAGTATCATATGAGGTATCAGGTATGTAAGGACACAACATCAATCGCTCAAAAGTAGAGTTAGTTGATCAGAATAGTTAGATAGAGAAAATGCAATTCTAAATCCGGTAAATGCATTGACCACTAAGCAATTGTGCTTGTTGATACTGTTCAGAACAAGCATAAACATTGTTATTAAGAAATTAATTTTGCATAGACAAAAGTACATGCTATCGTCAAAGGGAAATACCATAGCAAGTACTTTTGTCTAAAGCAATTAATTAATAATATTTGTTATGCTTGATTGAAACAATATGAACAAGCACAATTGCTTAGTGTGGTCAATGCTTTTAGAGGGTTTAAGATTGCATTTTCTCTGTCTAACTATATAGTATGATCAACTAACTCATCTTTAAGACAACTTCCTTCCCCCCTTGTTTCCTTATTGAGCCTTTCCTAACCTGTATTCGGAATGTTGTTATACTTGCCTTGATGTGTTTCTGAATACCAAATTATTTCATCATCCTTTTTTTTATTTTATCATTCCTATAATGCTCTATTATACAGAAACACAGAGAGAAGCAACAATTTGACCACACATGTGACTACTCCGCAGCATCCTAGTATACCTACCTATGAGGAAGTGAAAGTTGACCATCACAGTGAAGCCACAGAAATGACAGCTAATTCAGCTTATGGACTTCAACATAAATACCACATTATTAATACTAATGTTCTTAAGTAAAATACCTCATGACATTACCTGTTCTGTAAAATACTAGAATAGTTCCGTGCAATACATTGATGTACCTACAATTCATTAAACAATTTATCATTACATAATATAGCTACAATAATGCCATTAATTCTAAAGTAATATTGTTGGATAATTTGCATTGCTGCCACTTTTTATTCTGGCTCTTGTCAACTAGTTATTGAATCGGCAGAACCAAGGAAAAATATCTTAATGTTTGATTGATTTGTAGTAGCTAGCCCAGAGCAGTATCCTTCATTCATTTCCTTTAAGGCAGATCACCACATGTCTGCAAATATTCTCTGATTGAGGTGGGGAGCTTGAAACCACATCTACAAGCTAGTGTATTTTTACCGATAGAGATTCTACTGCCAGCAATTCTATCTACATTTGGGTGTACACATAACCGGATGTAAATAAACTTCACCCCATATAATATGCTTTGTACATACAAATACTGTGACCCATATCTTAGGTAATTGAAAGCATGCCTTCACCGAACAGTCGGTAAAGGATCTGGCTCGCGAGAACTGAATGCACATTCCGTAATTGAAGAAAAAAATTACAGCTTCCACCGAGCTCTTCATTTAAATAATACATTTTGCTTGCGGGGTTTTATGCTGGATATGTCTCACTGCAGTAATTTCTGTTCGAGTGCATCGTAGCCTACAACGAGGGAAAGTTTTACTCATACTTAAGAGCAACGCCAAGGATGTGGACCGTCTTGAGCAAATACTTATTGATGTGGATTGCATTGCTTAGAACACCAGTGGGGGCTCAATTTAGTGAGTGTTTAATTCATAGAAATGGGTACTGTAGCATTTGACTTCAAGCTTACTCTGACACCGCCGATATTCAAATTAGCAAAGGAAAGGGGTTGTAGATAGCCAACATATTTACTGTAGCACCCTAAGCTCTCCATTGCCAATCCAATGACCCAAGTACCTAAGACGGTTCCTCCAAAAACAACATTTCCTCTTCTTAACAGTTAAACCAGTTTCACTGAGGCACTTGAGGACCAATCTCAGTGCCTCCAGGTGTGACTCCCAGTCATCCGAGAAAACCAGGATGTCATCAATGTAGCAGCTTGCAAAAGCTCTACATTCTTTTAACACCCTATCAACTACCATCTGGAATTGCGCAGGGGCGTTCTTAAGCCCAAATGGCATCCGCCTGAACCTGAAGCGGCCTTTGGGACTACCAAAGGACGTCAGATCCCTCTGATCTGGTTCAATTGCCACCTGATGGAAGCCGGCCGTCAGGTCCAGCGTAGTCAAGACTTTGCTAGCCCCAGCCTGGTCCAACAGTTCCTCCAGTGTGGGCATGTAATGCCTCTGGAGGGGTGTGACCTCATTGAGCCCTCTATAGTCAACACAAATCCGGATTGTGCCATCCGGCTTCCAGACTGGCACAATAGGACTGCACCAAGCGGCAGACTCTTCTTCCGGCTCAATGATTCCGCCCTGAAGCATACTCTGGAGCACCTGCTCCACACCTTCCCTCATCTGGAAGGGAACTCTCCTTACTGGAAGGTTCACTGGTTGAGAACCTTCTAGTACCTGGATGTTGCACCCACCACCAGTGTAACACCCGGGAGTATCGGAAAATGTATCCCCGAACTCCTCCAGAAGTCTATCCAACTGGACCTGGTTGAACCCTTCACACAGCTCATCCCCCAGCCCGCACTTTCTAGACAACAACTTCCTATCCTCTTCCGTTTCTTCATCTATCAGAGCCCTCAAAACCTTCCTCTCTTTATATGTCTTCATATTGTTGATATGAACAACTCTACCCTTCCCTGAACCAGGACCACTCACTCTATAATTAACCCGGCTCAGAATTTCCTTAACACAGTAAGGTCCTTCCCAGGAACACTGAAAGCCCCACTTCTACCCGGCGTCTTCAGCAACACCTGATTACCCACACTTAACACTCTGTCACTCCTAGTCCTATTCATTCTCTCTCTTTCTATATCTCTTTTTCCCTTCCTTCTAGCCATATTTCTATCTTCCAACACTCCCAACCTCTCTTGCAGACTATCGACCCACTTAGATACAGCAATCCCTTTACACACATCCTCAGTCCATCCACAATACACTAGGTCTAAAGGTCCTCTCACTTTAAACCCGTAGACCAAGTCAAAAGGGGAGTAATTTGTGTCTGAATGAGGCATCTGCCTTAAGGCGAATAATGCTAGAGCAAGAATCTCACCCAATCACATCCCTGATGGCTAGCCTTTGCAAGCATGGGCTTGAGCGACCAATGCATGCGTTCGACGACCCTGTTCCCTTGTGGGTGGTAAGGGGTAGTTGTGATTTTACCACAACCTAGGAGTTCACAGACCCGTCGAAACATCTGGCCTGTGAATACAGAACCTTGGTCCTCAGGACCATATCTGGTATTCCAGTTCTGGATACCACCGACACAAATGCTTCTGCCACCTCAGGAGCTGTGCCTCGGGCCATCTGGTGGCCATGCAGGCATAAGTGAGCAAGTATTTCGCCCCGCCCATACCCTTGGGGAGGGGCCCTACCAGATCAATTGCTACCGACCTGAAAGGCTCCGAGACTACAGGCCTCTCTGCCAACTTGGCTGGCCTGTCACCGGCTTTGTTGACTCGACTACACACATCACAGGACATGACGTGGTCTACCACATCCTGAGCAAGACCAGGCCAAGTGAACAGCTTATTCATCTTAGCCCGGACCTTCTTGGAACCAAGATGTCCCCCATGCTCATGTGCTAATTTCAGCAACCTCTGTCTGTCTCCTTCCGGTACCACAATTCTGCTCACAAGTTCTCCTGCCTCATCCAATACCTCGTATCTCAGTACTCCATCTCTTATACATTACCCTCTTAATCCACTACCTCCCAACCGCCAACAGTCAGCTAAGGTAGTATCTTATTTCTGCTTCCTATTGAGTTCCTGCTTCTCACTCCCATCAGGTACTCTGACTGGGCACCCGAATTCTAGGTCCTCACAGTCTGGAGGGGTAAGGATCGCTCCTTCCTCTCCAGGAGGTGTGGTTTTACTTACCACCCCTCCTTCTGCCTCCTCCTCAGGCATCCGGGGCATCCCCCTCGTTGGGATAGAACCCGGGTCAGCTTCAGGTTTGTTCCTTCCAGTAATTCCCACAGAAACCACTAACTCCTCTGAGTGAACTCCAACAGTAGCAGACTCAGTGCTTGCCACAGTCCCCGCAGTGACAGTGGACTTCTTGGCCACACCCCTTCCAGTGGGTGTTGTCTTGCTTGCCACACCCCCTTTGGTGGGTTTGGCTGACCTGCCCTGAGCCACGCCCCTTGGGGTGGGTGTGTCCCTAGGCTTGTGGGCTTTGGATGTGCTGTGGCCTCCGCCCCTTGGCTCGCCTGAGTTCTGACTCTTGACCGCACCCACTTCCGGAGGTGCGGTCTTACTTGCCACACCTTTTTCATAGGTGTGGTCTTCCCGGACCTAGCCACTCCCTCATCAGTGGGTGTGGAAGGCTTGGGTCTGGCCTTGCCCTTTCCTGTGAGCGTGGCCCTTCTCTTCCTGGACAACACTACCCCCAAATTGGGTGTGCCCCTACTCTGGTCTGACACTCCCCCAGCAGTGAGTGTGTTCTCCTGACTCCTGACTGCTCCTCCTGCAGTGGGTGGAGTCACTTGACTCTTGGTCATCACCACACCTGTACCAGGATATATGGTCTTACTTGCCACACCTCTGGACTCAGATATGGCTGACCCTGAACTCTGTCTGGAGCCTGCAGTGTTGCAGCTAGCAGCTCCTCCCACCTTTGGCACTGCTCTGCAATACAACTGCTCCCTTAGACTGACCTGCAGAGCTGCAGCTAGCAGCCCCTCCCATTTCTGGAGGCACACTGCCCTGCAGCTCATCTACGGCACCAGGTTGGCTAATGCCTGGGCGTGGCTCAGTCTCCTCAAAAGAACTAAGCTTCACTTGCTGCCGGGCTCTCTCTTGTTCTCTGTGATTGGCTGCCTTCACCTTCTTTGCAACTGCCCGGGTAACAGCCTGATATTGCTGTTCACCACCAGAGGGGCATGTCTCTGCCTCTCTGGTAAGTGACGGGGAGTTCACTTCCGTGTCAGCCCCACCCTGGACGTCTGCGGCATTACCAGACTTCCCAGCCCCTGAGGTGTCTGCCTCCAAGGCTGCGTCCAAGAACAACTGCCGTGCTGTGCTATTCTTTAATGGCACGGCGAACGGGACGTTGTCATTTAACAGGTCCCTGTTCGCCACAACCACCCGGCTGACGTATTGTCTGCCTTCAAACCTGATTGGTACTCTGGCACACTGTGCCTTTACTGGTCCTCCAGCCACACCCCTTATAGTCTCATACTCTTCTAGGAGTTGACTGGCCAACACTAAGTGACCAGGAACTATGGTTATCTCTGCTCCAGTGTCAGGGATGATGTGACACTGAATCCCATTGACCTCTCCCAGCAAGGAGTTGTTATTTTGCCCTACTGCCGCCCAGTTTGCTCTCTTTGGCTGAGGTTGTCCTGGTTTTGAACTGGCCCCCTTAGAGGGTTCACCAGGTTTCTGGGACTTCCGGTCTGGGCAGTCATAAGATTTATGCCAAGGCCGGTGGCAGATATAACACTTGGGAGGTCCCCATGCCACACTCTGTTTGGGTTAACTCTGCACAAAACATACCCCGAGCCAAGAACAGGGTCTTCAAGAGGCGCCTTCTGATTTCGAAGTTTAGGTGGCATCCTTTGCTGGCAAGGCTTCTCGGGTCAGCGAAGCTGCAAAAATAAATACCAATGATTAAATGGGTGAAATTAGAAGAAATTCAGGCTTTTACAAGTAATTAAACACAGGCACACACACACAACTGCAATCAAACACGACAAAGTGATAAACAAGTGTGCCGAGAGGTGTTAACGAAGTGTTCCCAGGCCTCAGTGTAGAGTTGACCTTTCGGTGTTTCTTGTGTTGTACTCCCTCAGAGATCTTTTAACTCCTCGAGGTAGTTGAGTTCAGCTGCGGAAGGCTGTCTAGATCCTTTGCTGCCGTAGAGTTGATGTTCGAACTCGGTTGCCGTCAGCGAGCGGCTTATCAGGCTGCTGGCTGTTTCGTCTTCTTTGGTAGTATTCGATGGATCGCGGGGCCGTGGCAGGGTTTCCGTCTTCTAACACAGAATCCCACCGCTGCCACCACTTGACGGACGGTCAGGCGTCGGTCCCCAACCAGTCACAGTAGTTACTGCCACCAGGTTCTTCTCTATCCCTAGTCGTGCCTTGAGTAGCTAAGCAATCCAGGCCGTTTCCCCAAGTAGCGATGTTTCAACCCTTTCATTCCGGATCCCACTTTGAAGCGGGTGAAGACCGATTGACTTCTCCGAATTTTAAAAAATAGTTACTTTATAGCTAGAACCTTCAGATTGCATACACAGGTGCCCAATGCATTGGAGAAGCATCTAAAATAGCTTTCAGCCAGGACTGCTTCGACAGTACCTCACAGCAGTTGCGTTTATTTCTTCCTCGGCAAAAAAAAACAACATTGGTTCTCCGTCGACTTTTAAAAAAAGTTACCTTCTTCACAGCAGCTTCATTTATGGATCCAGTCATCTCCAGAGCTTTGTAGAAGCAGCAAAAAATTGCTTGAGCTCAGTAGCCTTCCATAACACATTGAAACAACCGCTTCTTTGCCGCCCAAGACTTTGCGGTTTGACTTACTGTCTTCTCCATTTTTTATAAAATCGCCAGTTCAACTGGGGACCTCCCTATTACGTACAGTCTTAGGTAATGCTTATTACATCATAGGATAAAAGTGAGCGTGTCGTGTGACCTCGGTAACTATGCAAAACAATTTTTTTTTCAAAGTCATTTTTTAGAAGATGGCGTCTAGAAATTACAATGCGGTGCAAGTTTTAGACTTGGTTGATGCTGACTCTAGCGACTCAGGATCAAGCGGAGAGAAGGGAGACGACATCTAGGGCTATAGGAGGCCCTGTATCAGGGTTGGTGGACCAGATCCCGTCAACTCTGATACTGAAAATGGGAGTCAAGAAGATGATCGAGCTAAGCTTGTCTTTCTCTTGGCTTTCTCTTGAAAAATAGCAAGCTTCTGTTTGTTATGGAAAGGACTTATTTATAGCTATATTGAGATAGAGTAAGCTGTTTAGCTATAATATAATATATTTCATTGAGTTTTGATATTTGAAAGTGGCTTGTGGTTTTTTGAACAAATTCAAATTTTCAAAAAAATTCAAAAAAGTTTTTACCACATATACTACTAGGACCAGATGTGAATGCAGTCACCGACCCCGATTACGCAGATGAGGCGACAGGAGCAGAGTCTTCCAGTCATGAAGGAGAGGATACCGGACCTGAGTCTTCCAATGATGAAACACGAATAGGCAGCAGGTTCCAGTGATGAAGAAGAGGAAGTGGCTCCTCCTGCTCCGAGTTCTGGACGTCCTCGCAGTCGGAGAAGACGGGAATGGAAGAACAAGAGTCGGGTGGATGAGGTAGGGGGAGAGTGGAAGAAAGATGACAACACACCCATTGATATTCCATAATCTTTTGTGTAAAGGACCACAAACTTTGATATTTGTGGCTGCTCCCCCCCCCTCCCCCTCCCTGAACATCCCAAAAGTTGTACTATGTATTGTTATTGTCGTTGTCGTTGTCTGTGTTTTTGTGGTGTTGTAGTGGAGCTTCACACTCGATGTATATGTGTGTGCGTGGAGTTGAAGTGTACACCAGTCAATTTATGTATAATAATTATACATTTATTTTTATGATCTGTATTCACCTGTAGCTTCTTTTTTCTTGTGTGTGTGTGTGTGTGTATGTGTGTGTGTATGTGTGTGCGTGCATTTGTGGAAAGAGAGAGAGAGCAACCATGAACAAACAGTATGTGGCACTTCCGGATCCAACCTGAGAGAGAACGAACTCGGTGGTCTTTTTCGGTCTGTGACATCATCCATGCCGGGTAAGTTGAATTTCATTTCAACGTACTGATATTTGGGTGTCCAGCTAGGGCTGTGGGGGTTATGGTACAAGAATGTCAGTGAAAAGTAATGACGGGGGAGGGGGGGGTTATGGTACAAGAATGTCAGTGAAAAGTAATGACGGGGGAGGGGGGGTTATGTACAAGAATGTCAGTGAAAAGTAATGACGGGGGAGGGGGGGGTTATGGTACAAGAATGTTAGTGAAAAGTAATGACGGGGGAGGGGGGGCTCAATTCAGCGAGGCCAGCTGTTATGTTACAAATGTCATTGTTGTCTTGTGTTTTTTTGGTATTGTATGGATGTTCCGGATCCTATGGGAGAGATCGTTCAGTCTGTGACACCATCCATGCCGGGTAAGTTGAATTCCACGTGTGTGCTTGTACTGCTTTTCATTTTCAAATTACACTTTCTCAATACAACGATTGTTTCTCTCATGTACAGTGTGGAGTATGCTTACCAGGGTTCATACAGTGGGAGGCTAGCGCTGGGTTCCCCCCTAGAATTTTGGGAGTTGAATAGAAATGAACATTTAGGAAGCATTTATTTTTAGTCTGATATTGTATCCCATTATGTTCCTATCATAACTGAGCCATTTAGTGCATAGGACCGAACACTGATCATCAGTGTGAAGTATAGACTCTTATGCAAAGATGTGCATCAAAGTAGTGTAGGTTCCAAAAAATGGGTGTGGCGAAGTACACTCGGAGCCCAACCCCCCCCCCAAAACAAAAATCCTGTATGAAACCGCATACAATACATCATAAAGTTGCAATTATATAGGATCATGAATAATTTGTTGTTTGTATTACAAATATCTTTGTTGTTTGTGTTTTTGTGTATATGAAATTGTTTTGTAGTGGAGCTCGACGTCCGATGGCATACGTTCCTTGTGGACACTCATAGATGTCTCCTACATGATCACAATCAGCACCACACACAACAAACAACATATTTTATTGTTGAACTAATATAATATTGGTATAAAATGCATCAAACAATATTATTTCTATTTTATTTTATTTTTTTATTGATGGGAAAAGTGGATTTTTTTTGGGGAAAAAAAATTTTTTTTTGAAATATTAGTAGATGGCTTATATATTATTCAATTTTCTCAATCAAAAAATGAGGGGAATCCCAAACTCTTGGTCTATTTAGTGATATATGGTTGCTATGGGGTTTTCCCAGCCAGCATCGAGTTAAAAAAATAAAACGGCAATGCTCTATTCCGCGGTAGAAAATTAGATTTTTCCGCGCGTCCAAACATTTCAGGAACGAAAGGGTTAAGTAAGTAATTAAATAAAACAACGACAAAAAGACTGACACAACTCAAACGGAAATTGACAAGAAAGAACCACTGACTCAGTGTGTCCTGGGCTTATATAGATGAGCCCAGGCCACACCTACTATATAATGACTAGGCACTATTTGCCCGCCTAAACTACTAAGTCCAAAGTTTACTAAACGAATTAGTTCATTACGGCTACGGCCGCCTCTTCTCTTGATCTTCACCGGGGAGAGGGGAGGAGTCATGATCCCACAAGGGGGGCTTTGTGGGCACACCCGCATGAAGAAGGAAGAACAAAGAACATGTGTTTGTGTGTGTGTGTGTGAACATTAATTGTTTATGCTGTAGCATGAGAACAGCAGTTGATAGTGTAGTCATGTGTGGTCATAATTTATTTGTGTCAGTTGTGTTAATAAATGTAGGAATGTTGTATGCATGTGTGCATGTCTGTAGCAGAGCAGGAACTTTGCAGCCTTTCGTGTGACTTGTAGGTGTGGTTTCTGTGTTGTATTTAAAGCTGAGTTTTGTGTCATTGTGGCAGTCTTGGTTCATGTCATTCAATTCGTTGTGTGTGCATTTTTCTCTAATTAAAGTAATTTAATCTACCTCACGACCTAGCCTGAGGATTGGTCAGTGGTTCGCCTTGGGTAGCTAGAGATGACCTTGACTCTGGTGGCAGCAACTATTTTGCTGTCATCAGGTGCGAGCAAGCCAAGCAGAGTGACAACTCTCCTGAGCAAGCCCACATTTGGTGGCAGCGGTGGGATTCTTCACAGCGACGACAGTCCTTGAAGATCCTTAATCTACACGTCCCCCAAGACATCGGGCACCTACCAAGTGGAATTCCCTTCTGCGGATTCGTCCAGGAGTGGCAAGACCACCAACTCGTCCAGATCGTGAAGGCATTCACTCGGAGACATCCACGGAGACATCGGACAATTTTTTTTTTTGTATTTATTTTTCGGAGACACCGGACAATTTTTTTTGTGTGTATTTTTTTTTCTTTTGTAAAGACGTATCGTGTGGTTGTGTAATATTTATTTGTAAACTCCTTGACGTTGTGTGTATTACTTTTTGGTTAGGTCTCTGTCGGACGGTGAAGTCATTCCCTGCCCATGCCGGAGACAAGACAGGAGAAAACGGGGAGAAAGAGGGCCAGCAGGAAAGTACCAGCCGCTAGAGACGCAGCAGTCAGACCCTCTAGGAGACCAGCCACTAGACCAGGGGAACAGGCGGTGAGCCAACTGGGGGAGGAGGTGATAGTCAAAGAAGTGTTAGGGGAAGATTTGGACCAGGAACTGGAGATTGTGAGTGAGATCGGAGAGAACAGTAGTGAGGTAGGAGAGTTGGAGGACGCAAGAGAGATGGCAGGAGAAGAGAGTGATTTAAGGGCAATATTAAGGATAATGTGTGAACGGGATGAGCACTATAGGAGAGATATGGCTGAGACGGCAGAAGTGAGGCGGAAGGAAGAGGAGAAATTAAGGAAAGCAAGTGAAGAGGCTAGAAGGGTGGAGCTGTGTGACATGTTCAAGCAGATGAAGGAATTAGAGGAGGCCAGGGCGGAACAGCAGAGAGAGGCAGAGGCTGATAGAAGACGTGAGGAGGAGGAATTTAAAAGAGTAAGACGGGAGGAGGAATATAAGAAGAAGGAGAAAAGAGAGAGGTATAAGGAGAAACTGGCAGGTTTGGGTATGTGGAAGGAATCTATGGATTTAGGTTTTTTTTTGGAGAGGTTTGAGAGAACAATGAGGGAGTGTGAGGTTGCAGAAGAAGAGTGGTTGGATGGGTTATGTGCAAGGTTGCAGGAGAAATTGTGTGTGCGGATCAGTGATCTGAGAGATGAGGATGCCGGATATGATGCTGTTACGGGGGCACTATTGAAGGCTGCTGGAGAAACAACCATTACGTACGGTCACCGGATTTTTGAACTCACGGGAGAGAGTTTGAAGGCTAAGAGTGGGGATAAGGCGATGGATGTTATTGTTAGGTTGTGCAAGGGTTTATTTCAGGGGGCGAAGTCGGTGAAGGAGTGTGTCTTTGCTTTGGCTATGGCCATTACAAGGCAGGTTATTCCGGTAGGGGGTAGAACGTTCTTGGAGAATAAGGCGGTGAACAGTATAAAGGAGTTACGAGAAGGTTGGTGTGATTGGGTCTCTGGGAGGCAACGTGGGAATTTTTATAAAGTGTTGGGCAGTAGTGGAAGTGAGGGAGGTAGAGCCAGAAGAGGAAGTAGAGATGGGAGTGGTAGCAGCAAGTTCACTGTGAACTGTTTCAACTGTGGTGAAGCAGGGCACAGAGCTGTTGATTGCAAGGCTGGCAGAACCGGTAGACCCAATGTTGACAGGGTACCCGGTGCTGTCAGTCAAATTAGGCAGCCCACCCGCTTCACTTGCCACAAGGAAGGACATAAGAGCCCTGATTGCCCTTTGAAGAAGGTGGGAGGTCCAGTGAAGAAGGAACCAGTTAGTGGGAGGATGGCTCCGGTGAATAAGGCGTCGGTTGGGCAAAAGGAGAAGAATAATGTGGTGGTTGGCAGGGTCAACGGAGTGGAGAAGATGATTTTAGTTGACACAGGGGCAGACTTAGGTGTGGTCCCTAGGGCTTTGGTTGGTGAAGATGCCGAGGATTGTGGTGAAACGTATATCTCGGGTGTGCATAGGAATACTGTGTTACACAAATGTACAAAGGCTGTCTTTGAGGTGGCAGGCTTGAGGTTGGTGCGGGAGGTGGTCATTGACGAAAGTGGTGACTCCTTCGCAGACTGTATTCTTCCTTTAGACTTGAAGGTGGAGGAGGAAGTGTTGGCTTTCATGAAGGAAATGAAGCCAGCAGAGGTTAAGGTGTTAGCCAGGAGTCAGGCGAGGGCGGAAACCGAGCTTGAGAAGAGGGTATGAACTGAGTGTGGGTGAGAGCAATGTGGATGATGAGGAGTGTGAACCAATGTGGTGTGTGGTGGAAGAGGTGCCGGAGGACAAGGGTGATGAGTTGGATTCTTCGACAGTTGAGGATAGTGTTGTGGGTGAGGAATTGAGTGTGGATACTTCAGTGGAAATGGTGGTAGGGGACACTGTGGAGGTGGAGCCTGAGGCAGTTGTGACTGTGTTTGAGGACTTAGTACCTTTAGAGGGAAAAGAAAGACGATTGTGGGCCGGTGAAGATTGGGACAGATGGTGAGAAGTTCAGGGAGGCTGTGAAGACAGATGAGTCATTAAAGGAATGGAGAGAGTTGGGGGATAGAAAGGAGCGTGGGTTTTCATGGAAAGGAAGGACGTTGGTTAAGTCATTATATGTGACGTGGGAGGAGTTTAGAGATGTGCTGGTTTTGCCAAAGGAGTTTAGGGAACGGGTTTTGCTGTTAGGTCATGAGAAGAATGGACACTTGGGGGCTGATAAGGTTTCGTCGATGGTGGGTAGGTATTTCATTTGGCCGGGAATGAAGAAAGAAATTTGTGAGCATTGTAGAGGTTGCAAGGTGTGTCAGTTGAAGTCTAAGCATAGGCCTAAGAGAGCGCCTGTGGTTGAGAGGCCGGTTCTTACAGAACCGTTTGAAGATGTGGCTGTGGATATTGTGGGGCCTTTGCCTAAGGGGAAAGGGGGCAATAGGTATCTGCTCACGTATGTGTGTCTGTCTACTCGGTGGCCTGAGGCAGTACCACTGAGGTGTGTGAATGCAAGAGCTGTGGCTGATGGGCTGTGGACTATTTTCTCTAGGACTTCCATCCCAGAGAGAATTTTGTCAGATAGAGGGACTCAGTTTTGTTCAGGAGTATTGAGGGATGTGTGCAAACTGTTAGGGATTGAGCAAGTGCACACTTCACCATATCACCCAGAATGTAACGGGATGGTGGAGCGTATGCATGGGACGATGAAATCTATATTGGGCAAGTGTTCGGGGGAGAAGATGGATTGGGTCGGACAAGTCAGTTACGTATTATTTGTTTTGAGGCAGATGCCTCATTCAGATTCTGGGTTTAGCCCATTTGACTTAGTGTATGGGTTCAGGGTGAGAACTCTATTGGATGCCTTGTACCATGGGTTATTTGAGGTGGACAGCGAGAAGTTAAATGTGTGTGAGTGGGTTAGCAATATGGTGGAAAGACTAGAACTTATGAGGGATTGTGCAGCAGTAAAGATGATAAAGGGGAAGGAGAGTAGGTTGATGTTGATGAATCGAGGGACGAAGCTGAGGGAGTTTGAAGTAGGGTCAAAGGTGTTGTACATGATTCCGGGTCTAAGTTGCAAGTTGGAAAATTCTTGGGAGGGTCCGTACATTGTGCTAGAAAGGACTGGTGAGGTGAATTATAAGATTCATAAGGAGGGAGCCAAGAAGCACTGCAAGGTTGTACATGTCAACTGTTTAAAGAAGTATTGTGACAGGGAGAGTGTTTGGTGCTGAAAGAGGCGGGCCTGACATGCAAAAGAAGTAAATGTTGTTTTGGTAAGGTGAGGTTGGAGTTTTTGGGCCATGTTGTCGGAGGTGGAGTAATCAATGTGCCGGAAACGAGGGTGAGGACTATCAGGGAGCATCCCCTTCCAAAGACTAGGAAGCAGTTGAGGGCATTCCTAGGTCTGGTGGGCTACTATCGTCGTTTCATCAGGAACTACCATGGCTGGTCCTCTTCTCTTACTCCCTCTACGTCAAGGAATGCGGCTGGGACAGTGGAGTGGTCTAGCCAGATGATGGAGGCGTTTCATGGATTGTGTAAGTCATTGTGTCATAGTGTGTGTTTAGTGGTTCCGTGTGTGTCAGATGTGTTTGTCTTAGAATGTGATGCCAGTGTGTCTGGAGTGGGTGCAGTTTTGTCAGTGGTCAGGGGAGAGGAGCATCTGCCGGTTGCGTTCTTCTCCAAGCAACTAAAGGGAGCCCAACAGAGATATAGCGCTTAGGAGCTGGAGGGGCTTGCCCTATTCGAAGCTGTTAGACATTTTGCCTTCTATCTGTACGGGAGGGAGTTCACTGTGGTGACGGACCACCGTTCCTTGGTGACGTTGATGATGACTAGGCAACTGAACCGTCGTCTGTATAATTGGGCGTTGAAGCTAACCGAATTCAAGTTCAAGGTGGTGTATCGTAGTGGTCGTGAGAATGGTGTGGCAGATTGCCTGAGTCGCTGTCACACAAGAGAGATAGAAGATGGTGCTGTTGGAAACCATCAGCAAAAGGAGGAGGGGGGAGATGTGGGCACACCCACATGAAGAAGGAAGAACAAGGAACATGTGTGTGTGTGTGTGAACATTAATTGTTTATGCTGTAGTATGAGAACAGCAGTTGATTGTGTAGTCATGTGTGGTCATAATTTATTTGTGTCAGTTGTGTTAATAAATGTAGGAATGTTGTATGCATGTGTGCATGTCTGTAGCAGAGCAGGAACTTTGCAGCCTTTCGTGTGACTTGTAGGTGTGGTTTCTGTGTTGTATTTAAAGCTGAGTTTTGTGTCATTGTGGCAGTCTTGGTTCATGTCATTCAATTCGTTGTGTGTGCATTTTTCTCTAATTAAAGTAATTTAATCTACCTTAAGACCTAGCCTGAGGATTGGTCAGTGGTTCGCCTTGGATATCTAGAGAGGACCTTGACTCTGGTGGCAGCAACTATTTTGCTGTCATCAGGTGCGAGCAAGCCAAGCAGAGTGACAACTCTCCTGAGCAAGCCCACAGGCTTTATGAGAGTAATTATCAGATATATTCAAAGACTCTTAAACAAAACTTAAAAATGTGCTGAACTCTAGTGATTAAGAAGTAAAAGCGAAGACTGAATTTACATGTATAATTTTGTAATAGCTAGTGTGTAGCAGTGCTGGGTTCTCACTTTTGCTGCTTCATTATTTGACTGTAATAACAATAATAAAACATACACACCCAGCAGATACTTCACTGGCAAGTACTCCTACAAATCATGAAGACAATACTGGTATGCAATTAGCTAAAATCAAATGAGGGTTGCATATTTTAATGTTGTTATATAATTACAGGATTACTGAATAGCTCTACTCCAGGACTTCGCATTAATATTACTAATCATTTTAATAAGTACAGTTTTCATAGGACTGTTACTATATTGATTGCTGCATTCACAGTTGCTTTTATTTTAATAAACTATAGAATGAAAACAAAAGGTAAGTTTTCACTTAATATTATTTTTATAAATAATTTTATGAATGTATACCTTGCAGATAAAGATTACACGAAGTAAGAAATTTACATCAAAAATTAATATTATTAATATCAATTTTTATGTTATATCTTATATATTTTGAATTTTGGCTTTTTTTTTTGAGAAAACGAGAGAAAAGGCAGACTACTGTGTTTGCTGCTATACGACTACACTCATTCAATCGTTTAGCTACCCTTTAGAATCACACATGCTCAAATGAGTGTACAAATTTTCAAGCTCGGTTCAGATTTGTTGCAGTGCTCAACTTCTTTTTTCCGGTGTTGGGAAGTTTCTACTGCTGGAGGTGCTCTTACTTCACCAACTATAAAAGCATTGCCTGCTCTCAAAAAGATGTGTCCTAAGCGTTTGTGTAGTTCTCACGACTGTCAACCGCCACATCACCCCATTTGATCACCGCTGTGTCCTGTTCCACCCTGGTCGATGCTGGGAGTAGCTCTCCCAATCCGAAAAACCCGAAGAACGCAGTGCATGATATTGCCCACAGCAGCTCCTTGTGAGGGTGGCTTGTAGCGTAGTGTGCATGTCAGAAAGTCCAAATGTTCTTGTAGCTATTTTTTTTCTACCAAGACAAGGTTAATACTATAGCCAAAGAATGCCATGAAGTCCTCAGAAAGTAGTAGAAACCATATTGCTGATTATTTAGCTCGTAAAACAGCTTTAAAATCAGTCCCAGGTGTGTATAAGGGAGATACCAGGCCAATGCCCTAGCTAGACAAGTTACATTTATATTCATATAAATTTTATATTCATAAATAGAATAAAACTAATACTGTCACAAGTTGAAAAATTAAGAACTTGGTTATTCGTCAATAGTGAGTTGTTGTTTTTTGAAAATTAATGCATTTTAACTAATGCTGAGGGTTAGCACTCTTATTGTTCTAGTGTTATGAATGTATACTACATAAAAGTAATCATTGTTATTGATATCTAATAATTATATTATTGAATCAACATTTGAAGTCAATATTATAGTTTTTATACACATTATAGCAACTACAACCAAAATGAGGAGAAGGTGAGTGTGGGGGAATTTGTCGCTGCCACCAGAATCCAAGCGTCGCACAGGAAGGTTGAGAGGGGGGACGACCTCTGCCTCGCCGTGGCCCAATCACAGAAAATAAGGAGTAGACTAGTTAACTGTAATTTAAGGATTGCAAGACTAACAAAACCGGAAGTGCAGCCACGTTTTATAGTCCAACAACCTGGCCACACCCACACACAATTAATGATACACTGAACACCGTACAAACACTTAGCACACACTATTCTACAACACACACACAACAATGATATTCGTTCACAATGACACACACACAAATGTCTCTGTTTTTTCACTCTTCTTTTCTCTCTTCTTCTTTCTTTTGCCTGGCCCCACAGGCCCCCCCGCTAAGCCTGGAGCACCATCTTTCCCAGGCTGATAAACATCATGGACAGGCAACCCTCTGTCGTAATTGTCGTCCTCATCAAAGTTCTGTCGACTGAGACCGTCAGCATTACCATTCAACTTGCCCGGTCTATACGTTATCTCTATATCGTAGTTCTGGAGCTTAAGGGCCATCCTCATCAACCTTTTGTTGAGATGTGAGCTCGATGTCAGGGCCACACAAGCCCGATGATCTGTAACTACAAGCACCTTCACACCATATGTGTAGTGGTCAAAGTGCCTTAGACTCTCAACGATGGCGAGGGCCTCCAACTCCGTCACCGAATATCTATTCTCGGCTCCCCGGAGCTGCCTGCTGAAAAACGCCACGGGCAACTCCTTCTCTCCACGGATGACATGGAGACATCCAACAATGCCCCCTCCAGAGGCATCTGCGTACAGCTTGAAGTGGTCGGACTGGGTGGGGACAAATAAAACACACGCATTACACAAAACATCCTTTAACTTACAGAATGCCCTGTTCATCTCCTCCGACCAGGTGATATGGAGTGGGGCTGTCAGGGAAGTGGAAGGAGTCAGGTGGCAAGAGTAGCTGGCGAAATTTGGGACAAACTCTCGATAGTACCCAACTGAGCCCAAGAATGCCCTCATCTGACGTTTAGTTTTGGGCCTATCATAGTCCCTCATAGCTCTAACCCTTGCTTCAGGAATACCAATCATGCCACTACCAATCTGATGTCCTAAATAGGACATTGTTTTCCTTCCAAATTCACACTTCCGTAATTTGACCTTCAATCCAGCCTCACACAACACACCCAACACCTCGCCCAAATCCCTTACATGGTCTTCCCAACTCCTACTGTAAACCACCACGTCATCAATATAGTTCTTACACACTCCCTCTACCGGTTTCAATACCTTCTCCACAACACACTGAAAAATAGCTAGCGCGTTTTTCAGGCCAAAAGGCATACGCCTAAACTTAAACTTTCCCAGGGGACAGCTAAAAGTAGTGAATTTGCTAGACCCCTTCTCCATCTTAATTTGGTGAAACCCTGCTGTCAAGTCGAGTTTAGACAAGACAGCACTCGGACCAACCTTGTCCATAATCTCCCGTAAGGACGGCAGCCAAAACCGCCTCAAAGGAGTAACCTTGTTTAGTTCACGGTAATCTACACAAAGTCAAATGGAGCCATCCTTCTTCCTAATTGGTACAATGAGACTACTCCACTCCTCCTCACTAGGTTCAATGATACCTGCATCCAACAACTTGGTGATTTCATACTCAACACTCTCTCTCAACTGCACCGGAATATTTCTAGGGGGGATATTCACGACCTTTGCACCCTCCTCCAACACAATCTTACACTCCCCTGTCGTACATAGACCTGGCGTCTCGCTGAAACAATTCTCACTCTGCTCCAATAATTCCTCAATGTCCTTCACACAATAGTCTTCACATTTCTCATCCCCTAACAACTTTTTATTCTCCCACTTCTCCATCTCTTCATCCTCCTCTGCTATAATACTAATCCCAGCCATGTACTTCGCACTTTCACCCACACTGTATCTCTTCAGATTATTAATGTGTGCTAATCTGATGTGTTCACTATTGTCTTTTTTCACCCTGTAGGTTACTCGCGACACCTTCTCACAAACCGTGTATGGACCTTCCCATGACGCAGATAGAGCTACATGTAGTCCGGGAATCCTCATCAGCACTTGGTCACCTACACTGAATTCACGGTCTGACTTGTGACGATTAAACGTCTCAGTTCTTTTACTCACAGCATCCGACTCATTAATACACGCCATGTCATGCAGGAGCATAAGCTTGTCCTGCAAGGCAATTACCCAATCACACACGTCCATGTCATTGTATATATCATCCACCCACCCAGAGTACACAAGGTCTAGGGGGCCAACCATGGCTCTGCCATACACGAGCTCATGGGGGGAAACCCCCGTAGAGCGATTTGGCACTTGCCGAATGGCAAAGAGTGCCATGGGCAGAAAGTCTGCCCAGGTGATTCCTTCCTCTATCGCCTTACTCAACATAGGCTTCAACGTGCCATGGAATCTCTCTAAGGCACCGTTGGTTTGGGGTCGGTACGGGGAGGACTGGATCTGATCACAGCCTAGAATTTCACACAACTTAGCCACAACCTTGCTCAGAAAAACCGTACCCCGGTCGGTCAGGATCTTCGCAGGAATACCCGTCCTAAAGATTATATTGCACATGGCTGATGCTACTGCCTCAGCAGTGACAGATCTTAAAGCCACCGCTTCTGGCCACCTTGAGGCTAAACAAATATACGTCAGCACATACTTCACCCCTCCTCTTGACTTGGGTAAAGGTCCAACTAAATCAAAGGCGACGAAATCGAAAGGCACAGATATCACTTGCCTCTCGACTAATTTAGCTTGCTTGTTGCCTGCCCGGTTGTGTCGTAAGCAGGTATCACACTGATTTACTTTGGCAACAATGTCTCTCCCCAAACCTGGCCATGTAAACCTCTTATTAATCAAACTCCTCATGGCCTTGACCCCGACATGCCCATTCTTATCATGAGCTAAAGTCAAAACATCTGCTCTCCTATTGGTGGGAAGGACCAATCGACTACACTTATCACCAACGTTGTCAATTACCTCATGAAACAACAAGTTTTCTCTCCAGACATACCCATTAAGCTGTTTACTCGCCAAATCCCGACATCCTTTCAATGTCTCATCACCCACAATCTCATTCCGAAGCACTTCCTTCTCATCCCTCACAGCCATACTCGGACTACCTAAGCACTCCAACACATCTTCCTCAACACTACCTCCACCCCTATCATTCCTATCACACTCCTCATCTTCATCCAACCTCACCCTTTCTTCCTCATGCACATTACACTCAGCCACCTCGGTGGAAGACTCAGATATATCAGTACCGTCCCCTCTCTCGGGACAACCAGACACTTCAGGTACCACAGCATCCCCAACCTCCCCAGCGGGTTCAGGAATGACGTCCATCACCCCCAGTTTAGAAGGAGAAGGTGGCACCTTACTAGTCTTAACCTGCTCCTTAGTGGCAGCTCCTGAGACTACCCTTGTAGAGGCAGCCCGAGTCACCACCGCGGAGACTGGTACAGGTGGAGGCGAAGCATCCTCCTTACCTGTCGACACCAAGTGACGGAGGACTTCTCTGTCACACAATTTTTCGAGAGCTACTACTGCTTCACTCTCACTTTCAGGGGGAGCACTAAGGAACACAAAAGTTTTCCTATTCCCCTGGTCACTCACAGCAACAACCTGATCAAACTGTCTCCCTCTCAAATCAAAAGACACAAGCGCCAGAGGGCGCCTAATAACAGACCCATCAGCCATCACTAAGCTCTTGTACTCACCAGTCATATGGGCTCGATCAACTAGATCAGTCAAAACCATCGACATCACGGCCCCCGAGTCAGGGAGAAAGAAGCACCAGCGACCGTTGCACTTCCCCTTAAACTCTATGAGAGAGCTCTCGGAGGATGCCGCAGCCTGACTTTTGGTCTGATGCCTCTTTGAGGCACTGGATTTCTCGTCCACCTTGCCCCCGTCGCCCTTACTCAGTTTGTCTGCCCTACTTGGACAGTCCCAAGCCTTGTGGCCTTGCTGATTGCAGACGTAACATGTCACATAGGAGGAACACTCACTCCGTCTACACTCAGATGCCTTGTGTCCCACACCTTGGCATTTGAAACACCGGAAACCCTCACTAGATCTATTAGGGCTACCCTTCCTCTCCTCTCTGTGTCTACCCCTCCCATAAACACTCTTTTGGGGGGCACCAGATTTAAGCATCTCTGCTACGTCATACAGGTCCTCATAGGATGTTATGGACCTAGACTCTAGAAGACACTTTTCGGAGGGATACAGGGTTGTGCGGAAAAGGCCAACGACAACTGCCAAGGGAACATCCTTGGCGGAGTCGCAAGACAACGCTAGCCTTTCCATGTTATCCCTTAGTGTTTGGAATCTCGACACATGGTCCATTGCCCTTAATTCTCTCTCCCCCGTCCCGAACAACTTGTCTGTAACGGCGGAACGACTCAAACCCAGCTTCTTTACGAGTGCTCTCTTTAATTGCTCATACGAACACTCACTCTCACTCACCACACCCCTTACTGCCTTTCTTGCCTTTGGGGTCAACTTTCTCAATAAAATTCGTTTCCATTTTTTCACAGGCACCTCAAGATCCTTCAAATCGGCCTCTAACCCCATGATGTAGTGGTGAATCTCGTCCGAGTCCCTGTAAGACACAAGAGACTGGATTTCCCGGGACGCATTTTCATTAGACTTTGACGCAAACTGATTGTGCATGGACAAAGTCATAGTTTTTATCAATCGTTTAACATCCCGACTAGAAATATGCTCATTCATATCACACTCACTCTCCTCATCAGACAAATCATCCTCACCATCGCTAATCCCACTTTCCCTAGTAGACCGTGCTACACTGGCACGAGATACGGAACGCTCAGATGCTCTTGTGGACCTGGGGACAGACCTCCTATCTTCCCCCTCACGCCCACTCTCCCGCCTAACCACTGAGCTTCTGCGGCTGGGCCTCACACTATCTCCCTGGGGCTTAGCTCTCACTACACTAGAGTCCAGCCCCACTACAGTGCTATCACCTACGCTCTCATCAGCGTCACTCAAGTCACTCATAATTTCTTTGCTACCCTCAGACACAACAGTAGCACACGCAGTCTCTGGCAAATCCTCCTTTAGCTCCAACAAACGGGTGTCCTCACCTTTTGCTGAAGCTAGGCCTGAATCTGATTCTGTCTCCGAGTACGTGCCGTATTTGGATTCCTTACGGCACTGTCTCTCTCTTCTCTCTCTTGACTGTCCTTCCCTCCCTGACATCCACTCCCACCTGTTGAGGAGACTTCCAGGACACCTGAGAAAAGAAAAACAAATAAAACGCACAACATGATAAAACACGCAATAAATGAATCTCACGTAAACGCACAAATTACGCACAATACGCAAAGAAATGATACACCAACTCAATTGGCCACGTGCGATGAGCACTAAACAGAACCCACAACAAAATGACACTTCGATACACACACACAAAAGTTTGAAGCCAATGTAGGTCGAAACTCGTGGAGGGACGTTGGCGGACTTCGGTCTGGGGGTTGTAGGTCCAGTGAAGCTCTCCGCGGTACCAACACAGCACAGAGGTATAGTAGGTTACGCACCAGCAACGATGTAGGAGGATCCGGATGAGTGTATAGGCTCAAAGGACTCGGTTGAGGGGTAACTCACGGTAGGTTCTTCCGACAACGCAGGGGAACGGGATCCAACTCTTATCTCGAGGGCTAGATCAAGACGAGCACCGCTGCCGCCAGTTGTGGGGGAATTTGTCGCTGCCACCAGAATCCAAGCGTCGCACAGGAAGGTTGAGAGGGGGGACGACCTCTGCCTCGCCGTGGCCCAATCACAGAAAATAAGGAGTAGACTAGTTAACTGTAATTTAAGGATTGCAACACTAACAAAACCGGAAGTGCAGCCACGTTTTATAGTCCAATAACCTGGCCACACCCACACACAATTAATGATACACAGAACACCGTACAAACACTTAGCACACACTATTCTACAACACACACACCACAATGATATTCGTTCACAATGACACACACACAAATGTCTCTGTTCTTTCACTCTTCTTTCTTCTCTTTCTTTTCTCTCTTCTTCTTTCTCTTGCCTGGCCCCACAGTGAGGGCAAATGATCATAGACATCAAGATGCTCCATTATATGAGCAAGTCAATTTAGACAAAGAAGTAATATCTACTGTAGCCAATTCAGCATACTGAATTCAGCAGAGAAAAATACTATAATTGAATAAACTTACTAATGTACACTTTTGGGGTCCACACCCCACAACAGTATTATTAACTTATTGCCAGACATTTTTTCTGTATGTATGTTTGTATGTTGTTTGTGTGTTAGTTTCAGCAGTTGTAGTAGCAGCTGTATTTTATGTATCATTTTTGTGTTGCCTAGGTTACTTGTTACAATTTGTGTGAATATTTGCTCTCTCATTTGACTAGTTAGTTTAATACTTCATTATTCTCTTTGTGATTGGTCAGTTTTACATTCTATTTTCTTTTCTTGTAATCCCATTATAGTCAGGTGGCTTAGGGTCATTATGCAAGTTTACCAGTTTCCATTGGACAAAAGCATAAAATTTTGTATGGTTGTTCCTTAGGGCCTACTAAAGAAATTTAGCCTAGGAGCCCTCATGAAACGCGTTTGTAAAGCAAGATGGCTGCCAATCAAAAATAATATTGGACAACTGTTTGGAGTTTGGTGAATTAAAGTAATAACAAGTGTGAAAAATTGTCACTTATAGGGAAAACACTCACAATTAAAGTGTGAAGTAGTAAAAACTAAGCCATTACATAGCCATCCTTTTGTCTCTGGCTAGGTTCATGCAACTGTGCTATGTGGAGTATTACATGGAGTTAGATTGGAAACGATGTGTCATTTGTCGGCAGGATTAATGACACATGACGATGACCAATGTACAAGTAGTTGCGAAAATGTGAAGTTTCTACTTTTGCTGCCGATAGCAACATACGATGAATAATAAGTGTTACAGGACTCTAAGCTTCTGGTTCATACTGGTGGTAGAGACCTTATAGCAAAGGTAGCTAAATATCACTTTAAGTGCCTTACGAGTTTGAGAAACCATTACAGAAGTCGATCAGAGAAGAGAAGGTCCAAACTGGGGAAAATAATATAAACCTTTCCAGAGTATTTGTGGAGTTGGTTAGCTACATTGGGAAAGCCTTTAGTTCTGGAACTTCAATGTTCAATTGTCAGTATTCCCTCTAGGTCAGTATTCCCTCTAGGTCAGTTTCCCTCTAGGTCAGTATTCCCTCTAGGTCAGTATTCCCTCTAGGTCAGTATTCCCTCTAGGTCAGTATTCCCTCTAGGTCAGTATTCCCTCTAGGTCAGTATTCCCTCTAGGTCAGTATTCCCTCTAGGTCAGTCGTTTTCATGATTTTGATATCTCTAAGGGGTACAATAAAATCAAGTTGAAGGAACGACTGTTGGAACAATTCCCGAAGCCTGAGAACAGTTTGATGGCAGAAATACCATCACATTCAATAAGGCTGTCCAAGATATGCTTAGGGAGGCTTTACAGAAGGGGACGTTTTCTGAAGATGCTACCATTTTAGCCAAGGCTGCTACAATAATTATTGATCAGCCCTTTCAAGTTCAATGGTTCCTTTCCATCTAATTGCCTACAGGAGTCTCGTCCTTCAAGCCTCATATATCATATTCCTTTAATTTTCAATGGTACTAATTTGAAAGACCAAGGGCGATGTGAAACTCAGGCATGACTTACTGTAGGTCAAGTCATTTTAGCACATAAGAAAGCTTCTGAATCTTGTACCATGAAACAAGGCATTCCTCTGATCTTGAGCTACCTCTTCCCATTTACATTGGTCTAAATGTTCACCACATGGCTTGGAGCAAGAAACTCATTGAACAACTTATCACATGTGAATTTGTATTTCATATGACAACGTTTACAAGTTGAAAGTATGATAGCTGCAGCAGTATCTGAACAATAAAAAGAAGGAGCTGTGGCCCCGGCCTGTCTTACGGATAGATTATTCACTGTTGGTGCTCTGGATAATTTTGACCATAACTCCAACTCAACAACTGCAGTAAAGTCATTTTATGGAACTGGAATCAGCCTTTTTCAGTTTCTTATAGTGCAAACCCTGGAGAAATTAGACCTCAGTTATGAATATCACTTTCTGGAAGCAAGCAGCATTACCTTGCAGCTCCAATCACTTTCAAAAGATAGAAAGATTAACAGTATGTGATATAGGATGAGACCAGTTTGAGTTCAGTGATGGGGCCAGAGAGGAATTGTTTAGCTGTAAGAGCCTAAACATTAACATAGTAAGTAAATACCAGGCTGTAATATGGACTTCTTGCACTCGACCCCACCAAGTAATTTCAAATCCAAGTGAATTTGGTCAAAAATTGCTGCTGCACGGTGTTGAGAACTGGTCTGGCTTAGCATACCAGAAGTTTTTTTAAGTGTGCCTGCAAAGGAGATTACAGTAGATATAATTGTGCCAAAGTTAATGTATGCTGCTCACCACTGTGTAGTTGCTAATGCAGCCATAAATATTCAATTTTTATCAATCCATGTTTTAAACTTGAAATTTAACATGTTAACTAGCTATACAATAATTCTTGCATATTGCTCCTAAAAACAGAATATTTAAAGCATAAATAACAATAAATGCTCTGGCGGCCATTTTTAATTAGTGGGCTTAATTAAAAATTTTGGGTGGGGCTCCTAGGCTAATAATATTTATGAAGTTGAAGAAAAATTCATGCAAAATTTGATCCTTTTGTCCTCCAAAAAACGTTAATTTCACTAAGCCACCAGACTATTAGCAGTCTATAAAAGGGCTGACCAGGGACAGTCATAGACACTGATTGAGACTCTCTGACACTCTCTCTCCATTATTAACCCTCAGTGCGCATGCGCCCAGAGGGTTACAGTAGTCCTAGTGTCATTAACCCTCAGTGCGCATGCGCCCAGAGGGTTACAGTAGTCCTAGTGTCATTCAATCATTCTGTCACTCTGTCTGTCAACAGGCACTTCTGGAAGGTAGGAACCAGCCAGGCTCTCAAAGCGGCATCAAACAGCAGTATTTCACGAAGTAAGTTCCTTTAATATGCCAGAATTTTGATTTTGGACTTCATTTTCCAGAAAAAAGCGAGTCTTTCCAGAGCCGTGCGATCGTAGGCTTACAGCGGGAACCGCCCCTTAAAAAACGTGCTTGTCACGTGAGCCAGCTTGCAGGTTTCAAATCACTTTTAAATAGCTAACAATTACCTGCATTCAGCGTGAGGTGTTGTGTTGCGTAGTTGTTGAGTGAGCAAGTACCTAACCTAGAAGTTTCTGGTTCAACTCCAAGTCGACGCTAATTTTTTTTTTTCTTCTTTTTTTTTTTTCATCATGTTTTTTTCTTTTTTTCCTTTTGTCTTCTTGCCTTATTTTTTTCCTCTTTCTTCCTACTGTTTTTATTTCTTTCCTACCTTTTCCTTTATTTTCCTCTTTCTTTCGTGTACTGTTTTTCTTTCTTTCTTCTTCCTTTTTCTTTTCTTCCTACCTTTTTTTCATTCATTCTTCTTTCTTTTCATACTAGCTAACTAGCGCTGAGGGTTTGCACTTCAGTGCTCTAGTTCATTCTGTCACTCTGTCTGTCAACAGGGCACTTCTGTAAGGTAGGAACCAGCCAGGCTCTGAAAGCGGCATCAAACAGCAGTATTTCACGAAGTAAGTTCCTTTAATATGCCAGAATTTTGATTTTGGACTGAAAAAAGCGAGTCTTTCAAGAGCCGTGCGATCGTAGGCTTACAGCGGGAACCGCCCCTTAAAAAACTTGCTTGTCACGTGAGCCAGCTTGCAGGTTGCAAATCGCTTCTAAATAGCTAACAATTACATGCTTTCAGAGTGAGGTGTTGCATTGAGTAGTCGTTGAGTGAGCAAGTAGCTAACCTAATGGTTACTGGTTCGAATCCTCCTCTACAATATTTTTTTTTTTCATTATTATTATTATTTTTTTTTTTTCTTTTGTCTTCTTGCCTTATTTTTCTTTATTTTCCTCTTTCTTCCTACTGTTATTATTTCTTTCCTACTGTTATTATTTCTTTCCTACCTTTTCCTTTGTTTTTTTCTAACTAGCGCTGAGGGTTTGCACTTCAGTGCTCTAGTCTTTATTTGGATTTATAAACTGATAAGTGAATTGGTTTAGCATTGTTGGGTGGAGTAGCCAAGATGCAGAGGGCCCAACAACACTAATAATGCATAAGTATTAACCTTTTCATTATTATTATATTTGTGCATTATAGTAGTACTAGTCACAGAAAATGTTTCCATTTTAATGGTCACATTTTTTTATTAACCATTTTGATAAAAAAATATATACAAGTACTTACTGCTATTGTTATTTTAATTTAATTGTAACTATAATTTTACTGCACAGTCTTATTTATTAAGTTCTTTTGCATTTCTCTTTTGTTGTTTTATTTCACTGTGGCCCAATTGAAATTACACAATTACATAGTAATTTAAAAATGAAAAGAAGCTATTTTGTGGTGGCAAAGTTTCAAAGGATAGTGGAAGTTTCAAAAGACAATGCAAAAATTTTGCAAACCACCATAATGCCACACGATAGAAGGCCAGAGAGACTTAGATGCAGGAGAGATGAACATTAGAAGACTAAAGAGGAAAGAGATGAATAAAGGAAAGGATAGGATAAGAATAGTAAATATTGTTCTCAGAATAAGAGCAGGAAAGGGAAAGTGATATAACTTTAACTAGCTAAGTGGTAGAATATGATAACAATGAAGAAAAAAGCCCTATTCTACTGCATTCTTAATTTGCAAAAGTTAGTTTATCAAACATCACTCTAAGGCTGGTTCTTGCTAGTTAATTAACAATCGAAAAGTTAATTGTGCTGATAATAGCTGTAGTAGCTAATTATAAGTTCATAAAATATAGATTGATTTTAAACAAGAAAAAGGTGATAGGGTAGTACACATGATATGGTAGTGAAAAAAAATACAGTCTACATACCACTCAAATGTTTACCAAACATTTGTGAATACAAAGAGATTTATCATAATCAGTTGTCACACTAAATGGTTGAAATGTCTCCAACCTTCATAAAACACCTGTTGGGGTGACATGCAGCCTTCAATAGACATAGAGTACCTGTTCCAGCTCTCTTGGCAATCATGAAGACATCGATTAATATGAGGTAAGTGGATATAATGGAGACAGAGTATATCCACATTATAGAGAATATCTAATATCTTTCCATTTTCAATTTCAGTGAAAACTGCAGGAAAATATCAGAAGAAGCTGTCAGGCTACTTAAAATTAGTCTAAGTGCAACATATTCGTCATAATGATGCCGAATTATATCAGCAAGTGTTTGGTACAGCAATGAGATGCCCAGTTTCTGTAACAGTAGCTAATCTAGCAATGGAGTATATCGAGGAGAGGGCTATTTCCAGTTTTCATTCACCACCCCCTTCTTGGAAGAGATATGCTGATGATATCTTTACTGCATTGCTTAAAAATCTTGACCTTTCATTTCATCAACATCTTGAAAAAACAATTAAATTTTATGTTTGAAATTGAAGAGAATTATACACTAGCTTTTCTGGATAGCATTGTTACATATAGTTGCCTCTAGAAATATTGGAAATTAAAGACTGACTCTGCAGATTTCTTATGTGAAATTCCTAAAATAGAGTGACAGTAGGGACCTAGGATTATAGTGCACTAGCAATAGTACTTAATACTTGTGTTACATCACTGATGCTACTAGAATGGCCTGGAATAGCCATTTCTTCAAACCCTCTCAGCTACCCTTTTACAAAGATAACAGTAAGCAGTAAATATACCAATATTTGTCATTCGCACATAAAAGTCCTTGATTACAAACTGACCAAAGTATTAATACTAGAAATCAGTTCCTAAAGTAAGCTCCTTAAAGGCCTTCACTTTACAAAGTAGTATAGCTACTGTACAAAATAGGGCCTTAGTTTAGGGGTACCTACCTATAAAGTAAGGTCCTACTTTTAAATGCCAACTATGGCCCTTCCTCAAATTGACTTATTTTCTTCTTCAATTTAGTATATTGGGTGCTCCAACGCTCCTCTCTAGTCTGGCAAAGTGAGACCCTTTACCCAAGAATAGAGGTTTGGTAAAATGTCTCGCTGTGCAAAACTTGTTCCTCCCCTTTCTATTAATTGTTATTCACTTGTTTTGATACTGCATTGTTCTTCTACAACATTGTGAATTCCGCTCGTATCCATTTGATATTCACTTCCGTTGAAGCTGGAAGTAAAGGAATACGTGTAGAGTTCTACCGCTCGGATTAGATACAAGTGACGCGATGGAAAGATATACTATTTGTGTTGTGTTTCTTCTTCGGATCTTGGGTGATACACGCGCTCAATTTCGTAAGAGAGTAACTAGCTTACTATAATGCTGATGATATGTCTGATAAAAATATTGTGATAAGGGCATAATATTGCTGTAAAATCAGTGACAAGTATAATGTAGCTCTTTAAAAAAAATCCTGCATAATTCATCAAACTTCTAAATGTTGGAATTAGGGTAGGCTGTTGCACTGATTGAAAATTATATTTTGTGCTTATGAATGCTTTCTTCTCTTCAAGCTACCATAAATAGAAAGTTAGATATGGTCCAGATAATGAAATAGATAAACATCTTTAACGTTGTGTTGTCCTTCATTATGCTTTATTTTTATCATCCTTCATCATCATCTTTTAGAAACTACACTAAATCCACCACCTCCTATGTTAGAAGTATGTCCTAGTGAAAATAACACTTTGTCTTGCAGAGAAAGTGGAACTTCACGTATTCTTTGGAACTGGAATGATATTATCATGAGGGACTATACAGCTGGATTAGATGACAATATTAATACCACAGATCTTCTGTTGAGTAATAACTATAAGATTGTGTCAACTCGTCTTATAGCTATTAATTCTTCACATGTATACTCTCAATTAGAGTTTACATTCTTTGAAAATGTTACGTCAGTTAATATATCGTGCAACGAAGTGATGTTACATATAAAAAATAGAGGTAAGAGTGCATTATTAATTTTTTTACTTTACCTGTGTTAAAAAACAATTGTGATAAGAGTTAGAATACTCAATTTCAATGTAACTGTCTCAACATAAGGTGTAAGCTAACAATTGTTTAACTTTATATACAGAATGCTCAACTATTCGAGAAAATTTCAGAATTTTGGGACTTCATGTATTATTAAACTCATCAATTTTAACTTTTGAATGGGAAGTATTTCCTGCATGTTTCATCTCAGCTGTTATAAGTAATAATAATATTAGTCGAGATATTGATAATGGAAGACCTCTGGAGCTTGAGTCACCAAATAAACATCACAACATTGACTTAGTGTTTCCATGTAACAACAATCTATTTGCAAGAATCAATATTACAGAAGTTTCCAATACTAGGAGGTTTATGACAATAAATAATATTGCAACAATGCATTTAGCAGAAGGGGAAAACATTCATGTAATAAGTGCACAACAAAATTCAGATACTCAATACTATGAATGGATTTGGCCAAAGAAAAGTTCAGGTAATTTGCAAACATGTACCAATAATGAGATAGTGAAGAGTGAGAAGAAAATCCCACAATATGTCTGATTAAAAATGAACTCAAGATATGCAGTATATTAACAAGCACAACATCATGGTACAATTTTTTGAACTTAAAAGATTAGGTCCTGTTGGGGGATGAACAGAGACGAGTAGAAGGAAGGTGCCACCAGAGTTCTGGCAGGCCGATTTGGGTCTTAGCCTCAGGTTATTAGGCCTCAGAGGGATTGTTGGACACAGCAATTAGTGTATGTTTCAATACTATAACCAGAACTGAGTAAAGGAAGTGAAGCAGGCCAGGATTTATATTAAACTGACTGAATGTGGCATGAATGATTCAAAACATAAGGTGGCGTATAGAGGGACAAGGAAGTGAAGAGAAATAACATAAATGCATTAGTTACAGTGTTCAAGTTACAATTAGTGAATTGAATGGAAATGTGTGCAACAGAGTGAACTTGTAGGTTTGTGTGTGAGTCTGTTATGTGCAAGTTTGTTCTGAAGGTGTGGTTGTTTCACCACAAGTCCAGTTAAAAACAAAACAAAAACATATTTTTTTGTAAAAGACTCAAAATCCTTCTCTCATGGGAGTCTCAACTTAGTGTCATGGAGTATTTGTTATTGCATAGAAGAAAACCTTCAATTGTCAGTTTCTTATCCATGTCAAAGTTAGTCATCTAAATTAACATCTAATATCAGTTTAGATGAGGAATTTGACATGGATCAGGCAAAATAATTAAAAATTAAATTACAATAAAATGGTCGCAACTTATCATTTTTATTTTTTGTGACAATATTTGGACCATCACTCAGGCAAGTAAAATAGGATTGTAAGGAAATTATTATTACTGAATGCAAAGAATTTTGCTAACTGAAGCATCATAAATGATTTATTATTGTAATGAAGATAATTATATTGACACATAATATTATGAAAAATTAAATTTAGATTGCTTTATGCAGAACACGATATAACCATTACCATGGTCACGTGATTTGAACATTCACATATGGAGAAAGTTTGTCATGTGATCCGGGAATTTACATTTTTGGGAGGAAGGACTATCCATTTTGATGGGTATCCTGATGATTTGCTTGTATAACAGTCTCTTCTACAAAGCTGTTAGTCTGGGGGTTGAGCAATGTCAGGCAATGGTAAGTTACCATTTCATCAAGCAGTGATGCATAACTCTTCTGGCTCTCTATCTCAGAAGTCACTATTGCCTTTCTTTTGAGGAGTTCTCTAAAAATGCAGGTCCACCAAAATCACTCTCACTGCATTCAGCAAGGCTAATGTCCAGTTCCACGACACTATTTTCAAGAAGTTCCCAAAGCCGATTAAATATGACCAAAGATAAGTGCAAGCCAGGTATGCACACCTACACAATTTTCAATTAATATTGCATTTTATAAACACTTGAATACTTACATTTTCTAGTGGAATGTCAAAGAAATACTCACCTATGATGTTGTTAAAATGTTTGGCCTTTTTCAGATCTCCTCCAGCTTTAGAAATGAAGTTGCTATGATCACTTCTAAGAGTTCCCAATGTCCGCTCTTGGCACCTCCCTCTCTTTGCTAAAGGCTGTATCAAACTGCTGCTGGTGATATGGCATCACAAACAGTTGTGCCATCCTATGGTAATTAAACAATAGAGGTGTGGATACCAATGTGATGTATATGCATACCACTAGCTCCACTGAGACCATATAGCCGACATAGGAACTCATAATCTCCAGACATGAAGACCCGAATTGTACGTCCACTATATAACAGGTAATGTATTGATTAAAATAAATTAAAATTAATTTTAATTACTTGACTGGCATTCCCATCATTTCAGAGATGTGATTCCTATACATGTCCAAAGCTGTATGGAGATTGGCAATGCTATCACCGGCCTTAAACACTGAAATCAGCGCTGTATTTTTTGTGGAGTTCGGATGTGCTGTGTTCATGAGTTGCAAGTTAAACTTGAAACTCCCACGCCCTTTATCACCTCCAAACTTAATCCACAGCTCATCTTCAGGGATAGCCCCATCATGATGTACAAGACCACTGGGAGACCTAAAGGCATGTTCTCTGTTCACTATAAATCATATTGTTCATTAAAATGCTTACGCCTCATGTTGGTTAATTATGTCTGCCACTTTTGCTATGAGGTTAGGGACATAAACAAAGGGAGCAGCTCTAATCTCCTCTCCTCTATTGTCCCGTGTAAAAGAGATGCTCCCCTCTTAGCAATCAGATTCTCCCCTACAATGCTGCTAGCCATTGTTCTCTGCTGCTTCTCACCAGGTATTGTTATGTTCAGGGATTTGAACCATCTATATTGTACATATTTTATTATTTTTTATTATGTATACAAACATACATATACCTCCTCAAAATTCTCAGCTTATTCCATGGCAACGCCAGATCAGCTTTCATAGCAAGCACATGCTCTGTGGGGATAACTAGTGGAAGCTGAGCTTGGTGAAGAAGTTCATCCCTCTCCTCCTTGGTGAGTGCCTTCTTGACCTCAGTTTCCAACTGTATGTGGTTGTCTCCTCCACTGGCTATAGAGCGTATTCTGCCAATCTCCATGCAGCGACGCTTCCATGTTCTCTGACACGCCTCACCACTTCGAACACGGCATCCAGTGGCTGGTATCAAGGTGATGGGCTAAATATTGTATTTCATTGATTTATATGTTTGTGCTTTATGTCTAAAAGTATAAAGTTACCTGACCACGAGTTGGAACTTTGACAACAGCTTTATTTCTACTGCACCCAGAATTCTGTTCCATAATTCTACGGACAAGATGCCCTGTAGCTTTACTTTCTGCTGGTGTGGTGGGGGATGTGATTGGCTTTGCTAGTACATCCTCAATGGTGACACTGGATGCAGAGTCAAGCACTTGATGGAAATGCTCCTTACAATTACTGGAAAGGTGAGCTCTGTAGTGGAAAGCATGTATAATTTTCATACAATCTGTCTTGCACTTGATTAGAAGGTCATCTAGTAAAGATATTATCAAAGGTGATGGAGAGTTGAGTGTAGACCTTCCCAGAGAATGGTTGTGGCAACAAGGGCAAGAAAGAGACGAAGAATATCGAATCCACTTGCAACAGCAGTCTAAGCATACAACTGCTCCACATGAAATTTGGAGTGGTTGGTTCAAAAAGTATGTGCAAATAGAGCAGCAAAGTTTATCCATGGCTGAACCAGATGTGTGGTATTGTGGTTTAGGATCCTCCTCAAGAATATGAGATGGAGGAGCTATACTCCGCAAATACTCCAGCAATGCCTTGGGTGTCTCTCCAGATGGTCTACCTCTGTTTTTTGTTCCTTTGCGGTTCTGGCCACCACCCTTAGCAACAGTCTCAAAGTGGACACAAGTCTAAAATGTAAATGTTGGTTACATTATTATTATTTTTGTTATTATTAAAATTATTAATAATTACTTGGCAGTTGTCTGTGTGTGTAGACCATATCATTGGAGTGACTGTGTGAGTGTAAGGTGTTCCCTCATTCGTAGCCTTCACTGCACGGCTCATAACAGCATGGCAAGGCTTGCAGAACTTCAAGGGACAGACTTGGATATCGTCCAAATTCACATCAACCCCAAAGGTCATCAACAGATTATCCCTGAAATTACTGCAATTGAACACAGAAGTTTTACACTTAGCTTTAGACAACCGCTTTCCACATATCCTGCAGTGTATCAGGAGCTGTTGCAAGTGGAACTCCATTATATCTGAGCTACAGCTGTCATTTGTGACCGGATTTGTGAAAACCCGGCTAAACGCGGCATCTAAAGTTTTCTAATTTATTCTACCAGTAGGCTGCACGGGACCTTGGGATGCCTTCCTCCTAATTTGGAAGCTGTAGCACAAGCCGTCTTCGCCCTACGCACTACAACACTTCAGTATTTTTGCTAAACTTATTATTGCTGAGGCGTTGCTAAGGTCAGGGGGCGTGCCTTGTGTCCGTATACTATTACTGCGTGTCCGGGACACTATGGAATAAACCGGTTACAGGCGGATTGAAAGAAGTCTAAAAGGCTTAATGCAGGGCTCCTTAAGAAACTATGATGGCGAGAATTGCGTGAGTACGTGAATTATGTAGAATAGTAAGTGAATTAGTTAGCTACATTTTTTTCCCGGCTGTTAGTGAAAAGCCCGCCAATAATTTCTTAGCAACTCTCCATACACGAGTCCAACCGGCTAGTGTTTCTAGCCTCCTAGTGTGAGTTCTAGAGCACGCCAGAGCTTACAACTGCGTCATACGCTAGAGCTAACTGGTGTCTATCCATTTCTGCCATAAAAAAATTTCGAAAAAAATCGACCCATAAGGCTTTACTCGGGGATACTGAAAAAAATTGTTTGCCGCGTTTAGGCCGATTTTCCCAAAGCCGGTCACATTTATTGCTACATTTAATTAGATTTTTTGTTTAAAAAAAAAATAGTGCCATTCAATTTCTAACATACTTGTCTAAATCTATCTGTGGTGTCCCAATTCACTGTGGTTTCCTGTCCTGAAGCACTTCCTGGAGGCGCCTAGTCTGGGTGAAAGGAGAGGTACCCCCTGGAGTGTACAATCTGAAAACCCGCTTCACAAGAAAGTGGTTGGCGGTGGTGTACTAGCCACTTTTATTCATGAGCAGAGATAGCCAAAAGGTCACCCTAGACTTGTCTGGAACTGGAATGTACTATTGTCAACTATTTCTAGTGGGTTGTTGTGGAATTGGAGAGCAGGTTTGGAATGGATTTTGGGCTCATCAGCCACTGAGCTAAGCTAAGTGTCCACTAAAAAACACCCGCGACATAATATGGTCAGTAGCGACAAGTTTTACCAACCACAAACCTATATGTTGTACTTGTGGTGGTCAGACCACCATGTCTCAACCACAACATTCCAAACTTAGTCCATTCCACTGGCTGGCCTCCATCAACTACTGCAAGCTAGAGCATCAGTGTATAAGCAAAGCTACAGTCAATCATCTCATTCCCCAATAATCAAAATCTAGCCAAATTCATAGAAATAAAATGAAATAAACACCATGATGACCTAATGAAGTGGACACATGGTGACCTAGTGAAGTGGACACATGGTGACCTAATGAAGTGGACACATGGTGACCTAGTGAAGTGGACACATGGTGACCTAGTGAAGTGTACACATGGTGGCCTAATGAAGTAGACACATGGTGACCTAGTGAAGTGGACACATGGTGACCTAATGAAGTGGACACATGGTGACCTAGTGAAGTGGACACATGGTGACCTAGTGAAGTGTACACATGGTGGCCTAATGAAGTGGACACCATGGTGACCATATGAAGTGGACACATGTTGACCTAATGAAGTGGACACATGGTGACCTAATGAAGTGGACACATGGTGACCTAGTGAAGTGGACACATGGTGACCTAGTGAAGTGGACACATGGTGACCTAGTGAAGTGGACACATGGTGACCTAGTGAAGTGGACACATGGTGAAGTGAAAGTGTGAAGTGACACATGGTGACTATGAAGGGAACATGGTGACCTAGTGAAGTGGACACATGGTGACCTAGGAAGTGGACACATGTGAAGTGGACACATGGTGACCTAATGAAGTGGACACATGGTGACCTAGTGAAGTGGACACCATGGTGACCTAATGAAGTGGACACATGGTGACCTAATGAAGTGGACACATGGTGACCTAATGAAGTGGACACATGGTAACCCAATGAAGTGGACACATGATGACCTAATGAAGTGGACACATGGTTAATTACACAGTGTCTCCCACCCCCAGTGAAAATCACGCATGAAACCCTGCATGACGGTCCTTTATATTAGGCCAACAAATGGACAATACGATGTCCATTTCATTAATAAAGTAAGGAAAAAACAACAACAACAAAACAAAACATAAATCAACAACTAAATATAGGTACAATTCAATTATCATGTATTGAGTTTAGGTCACTCACTAGATGGAAAGGACTCTGTGGAGTAAGCAGACAACCCACCCACAATCAAGCAATGGAGACTTTAAAGAGAGCTGATCTGCATGTTAGGCCCTGTAGACATTGTATGGCTCCCTGTACTACAGCTCCATCCCTGTAAGACATATATGCATGTATATGTTGGTAGCAGAGCCAATCACAGGGAAAATGTCACAGCACATCACACAATTAAATAAGGCAATTAATAGGGCATGTGCAGTCCTAATTAATGCCCATCTATATGTGGTACATAGTGGGTTGAGTTTAGCTAGCTATGTATATGCTAAGAAAGGTCACTTTCAATGTAATGGCCAACATCAAATCATTGCATTTCTGCTAGCCCTGTATGTGATGGTTACTTATATTGCCCGATACAATGTGAAAAAGACATCAGAGTTGGGGTCAAAATACTTTAGAAGTATTGCAAATATAGCTCCTTAGCAAATACAGATACTTCATAGTAAGTTATACTTGTACAACAACTGAAGAAGACACTATGTATGTACGTGTAGTGTGAAATCAAGTTAACACAATGATAGAAGAGACTATTAGTTCATCCCAGGTGAGACTTGTAAATTATATTTCCTATGTGCGCGCACAGTACTAGCACTATGTGTGTGCAGTGTTAGCACTATGTGCATGCACAGAAATAGTACTACATGCATGCACAGTGTTAGCACTATGTGCGTGCACAGTAATAGTACTACATGCATGCACAGTGTTAGTACTATGTGCGTGCACAGTGTTAGTACTATGTGTGTGCACAGTGTTAGCACTATGTGCGTGCACAGTAATAGTACTACGTGCGTGCACAGTGCTAGCACTATGTGTGTGCACAGTGTTAGCACTATGTGCGTGCACAGTAATAGTACAACGTGCATGCATAGTGCTAGCACTATGTGCGTGCAGTAATAGTACTACGTGCGTGCACAGTGCTAGCACTATGTGCGTGCACAGTGTTAGCACTATATGCGTGCACAGTGTTAGCACTATGAGCGTGCACAGTAATAGTACTACGTGCATGCACAGTGCTAGCACTATGTGTGTGCACAGTGTTAGCACTATGTGCGTGCACAGTAATAGTACTACGTGCGTGCAAAGTGTTAGCACTATGTGCGTACACAGTGTTAGTACCACGTGCATGCACAGTGCTAGCACTATATGCATGCACAGTGTTAGCACTATGTGCGTGCACAGTGTTAGTACTATGTGCGTGCACAGTGTTAGCACTAGGTGCGTGCACAGTAATAGTACTACGTGCGTGCACAGTGCTAGCACTATGTGTGTGCACAGTGTTAGCACTATGTGCGTGCACAGTAATAGTACTACGTGCGTGCAAAGTGTTAGTACTATGTGAGTGCACAGTGCTAGCACTATATGCGTGCACAGTGTTAGCACTATGTGCGTGCACAGTAATAGTACTATGTGCGTGCACAGTGCTAGCACTATGTGTGTGCACAGTGTTAGCACTATGTGTGTGCACAGTAATAGTACTACGTGCGTGCAAATTGTTAGCACTATGTGCGTGCACAGTGTTAGTACCACGTATAAAAAGGTCACGGAGGATAAAGGTTCAACCCAGCAAGAAACATGTATATAAACTTTTTCAATCGGGCAGAGTATGGTGGAACCTGTTCTATAATTTTTTTAACTCCATGGCATAAATTAGTCTCGCAAGCCAGACCCTTTACCTAACCGCTATGCAGGGAAAGAGGGTCTAGACAACTGCCATACTCGATTTGTTCCATTCCGCCAGATACTGGAGGAGCATACTTTATATACTTTACATATAATAAGGACATGGTCCAATTTTTTGCGCTGCGAATATACTTAATATCCAAGGATGTATCCGAGTAAGCTAGAACCGTTAACAATGATCTAGATGGCTGGCCATGCTACACTTAGTTGGCTTCCTCCAAACAGTTGGTCGCTTTAAAAGCACCGAGTTTACAAACTTTCGAATTTGTGCATGCTATGAATTAGATGATTACATAATAGTTAATTGCCTTGTATGATGTCATGATTACATTCCACTGGAACGAATCGAGTAAAGGCAGCTGTCCAGACCCTCTTTCCCTGCATAGCGGTTAGGTAAAGAGTCTGGCTTGCAAGAGTCTGGCTTGCAAGACTAGGCAAAAATCAGTATTCACCGGACTTGCTAGACTTACTTTCTGCCATATTACATCTCTTATTTTTCAACTTCACCGCGCACAAGTAAATACTTTCTTACCACCATTATAATTGTTTGCACAAGTAAATACTTTCTTACCACCATTATAATTGTTTAGTTGAGACAGTAGAAGGAAATGAAGCAAGTTCTAATGGACTGATAAATTCTTCTTAAAATTCCCTAATTTCATACACTGGTAAATATTTCAACCAAACCAAACTAGTGATGTAGCCGGAAAAGAATCTGTATACCCATCCGCCTAGGTTAGACGGCTGATTTAATCAGGTGTGATCAAATAAGAGTCCCACATACAAGCGTATTTGTTCATACACATGAGCAGATATGCTAATCCAAACTTCACATACTTACCTACTGAACAGTAAAGCAGGAACAAACTATGCTTTGGAATTATTGAGTTTATTGAGGATACATGCAAAACATAACTAAAGCAGGAATGTGCCCATGCTCTCTACATCAAAAATAGTTAATATCAGTTTTCCTTTCTTCTTTTTTTTTCCTTTGTTTTATAGCTATCCATTTCTATAATTTTATTTGTTAGCTACTTGGAAAACGTATGACACACTGCTTACCGTATGCCTCACTAAGACCTTTCCCATCCTCCTTTAAAGCCATTTTTAGTTGACGTTTTCATTCAGCATCTGAGACCACATACTTATTGCACCCTTCCTTCTTTCTCTCTCCCTTTCCTCGCTCATTTACATATAGGTCAAAGTTTAGTCCTACTAAGGGGCGTGACTAATAGTGCGGCACATCGCGCGCATTTATCACGCAAAGTTTGTTGTCGTAGAGTTCGCGAATGAGTAGATATTTTATTTTGCGCCTAGCACACAAATGTCTATCGTTATGACTCCTCCTCCCGCCCCTTTGAGCTAGCTATGAATGCTGTTATGCCACACCTATCGAAACCCACCCACAAATGCTAAGGCATTCTCTTGCGGATCTGACCTCCGAGAGAATGGCTTCCTCCAGTTGTCGAGCTTTACTGTTCGCCGCTGCGTGCCTGGTAAGTCGATAGTTGATGTAGAATATATCACAGGCATTAACTAGTAATAATTACTTTCTTTTATTGCTAGAAATATTGAATATGGATAGAATTCTATTTTTCCTCTGTACTAATCTTCTTTGCTCTAACCACTTTCATGGTACAGCTATTATACATTTTATTTCCAAGGCCTTTGATTGATCTGCATGGTGTGCTACTGGAACCAGAACCAGCTTGATCCCCACTAGGGTTGGATACAAATGTTTGTGGGACTCTAAAAACCAACACACAAATCTATGAATTCATGGTTTGTACAATACTAACACAAAGTAGCAGCAAGCTATCCACTTCAAACAATTTTTTTTTACTTTTCAACGCTTGTATGAGGCCATCCTTCTACAAAGAGCGAGTAAGTGTGCTCCTCCATATCTCCATACTTGAACTCTTCCCCTTCAGGAAAGTAGCATCTACCGCCAACATCTTTCAACCAAATGGTTTTAGGATCCAACTGTCAAACAACATTAGTATTCGTAGAAACATGGTTATAAGAAGAGTCCGCCACAACTTAGAATTTGCACGTAACACATTATACTTACTCCAATTACAAGCCCGATATTAGTGGTCCGTAGTTGAGCTGGAGACATTTCGTACGACCTTCCGTCGTACTTCAATTCCACTGTGTGACATTCTATGGGAGAAAAATCACAGACGAAGTACTCCTCTAATCCCTCCGAAGAAAAACACCTAGTCTGCACGACGAACTGTGAGACACACACACGCGGGCGGGTGTCGCTCTTTCGCTGTCGCGCAGGGAATATATAGCAGCACGGTGCGGAAGAAATATTACACCACACATGAGGGTTTTTAAGTAGGAGGTGGCCCTGAGTGCAAATTCTTATAGTATAGTAACCGCTGGGCTTCGGACGCTGCGATGTCTGCTCTAGAAAACTTGAATGTGTTGCCGTTTGTGAACACCCGATTGAAGAATGGTTATACCCGTAAAGCAATAGTGGAAGATTAGAATTGCCTTTCCTGGTGTGAGGGGGATTAGTGTGAGGAGTTTAAAGCGTTTATGTGCTAAACACAACCTACATAGCACAAGGTGCAGTGACGAGGTTTTGAATGTCTTAGTGGCTTATGGAGCAGGAATAGCAAGTCACCTTTCACTGAAGATATTAAATGTTTCTATCAATGTTATTACTACTACTACCATAACTACTACTGACAATGGTGAGGCAACACTTACTCTATTACAATTTAAAAGTTTTTGGATGATCCAGACACTTATAGGACATTTTTTAGCAATAGGATTGTTGTATGACACAACTTTGACTCTTTAGGGTAAGAAGTTAGGTAAAATTTGTTCTTGATTTTATCAAGGCAAAATAACTGTAATGTAAGCTATAAAAATAAAATCAGACTTAGCAATGAAGTAATTAAATCATACCCATTTTTTTATTGCAGCAAAATAACTGTAATGAGCAGTTAATGACTGCAAGTAAACAACTAATCTTTGAATTTTATTTTACAGCAAGAGTGAACTAAGAATAACTTGATAGGGATTTAATGGAAATCATCACATTTCCCCCGCCCCTCCCCCATGAATTGCATTCACATTTGATCAGGGTAACCTCAAGCTCCTCAAATTCAGTAAAACTAAAGCTATCTGCATAGCTTGGTAAAGTTTCAACTTTCTGTCAATAAAACTAATTCTTTCTTTTCAGCACCCTACAGGCCGCCCTGCACCTAGCATTCATTAGCCCCACTTGTTTAATTTAGCTATCCTTCACAAAAAAAAAACAACTAATTATTTTCAAATGAAAATGCAAGAATTAGGAAGTGCTCAATGAAATACTCAATTTTCCTTGATTTGATCATGTATTCTAGCATATAGTTAGTAGTATTTTCAAGCACTTATACGTTTTGTGTACTAGGGAATCTAACAGGACAATTACCTTTCATGTAAGATTCTCAACAGAATAACTGTACTCATCTTTGAGATTGAATGAAAGAATTGATGTGTTACTTCTAGCAGAATCTTATATTATTATCTTTAGGGAAACACATTAGCTATGTCAAATAATGAGGTGAAGTAGTGTAACAACAGTATGTATTCGTACTGTAATGACTTGTACATCTGTGTACCATTCTGTATTTTCCAAATGTCGATCAATCAAAAAATCAATCAATCAATCAATCAATCAATTGTACCATATATTAGGTATTTTAATGAATGCCTTATAAATTATTGACTAAATTCTGATTTTGCTTCAATTTACTATACCTTTCAGGCTTCAGTTATCGTGCCAGCTGTGCCTCAAGGTGAGTATTATTGCCTTGTCTTATTTCTATAAATCAGTTTTAAGTAACAGTAAATTGTATCTATTCTCTGTCATGGGTATACATTCACTAAATCAATGAAGCACACAGAGAAAGCAAGACAGTAAATAAACATCAACTACTAGTGGGGTGCTTGAGCACAAATGGCGAGCGAGCCTTAAACCTCACTATTGTTAAATGATTGATTCTAACTACTAACACTCAAGCTACTAAAATAAATTCGAGTTTTTAAATTACGTATATACGGTAAAGGGGATTCAATGCCATAGTAACTGCTCCCACAACTGTTTGCATTGAAAAAGAAGCAACAAAATCTTGTCACGTTATTTAAACTTTTTCTCTGTGTAGTAGTTGTAACGCACAATACGTTAACACAACTGAACATTCCTACACAAGACTTACCTTCGATGTTAGTCTAGTGGACAATGCATTTTCAAGTAAATACTGTTGTGTAGTACTTATAACTGTGACAAATAGTGTATTAACTTACAACTGCCACTAACTGCCATACGTTTTTGAGTTTTAACTGCACCCACAGAAGAATTCAAAGCGGTAAACAATTCAATTTCTAGGGTGATAAGGGTAATGATTGCTAAACCGGAGGATTCTGTTTAGTGAAGTTTGAGATGCGGTCGAACACGGAGAGAATACAAAAATACGCGAGGGTCAAAGTACAAAATTGCATACGTACGTCCAAACATATATATAAATTAACAAACATCCCCGATTTTCAATTGTGTTACCCTGAGAGTGTCTCGCTCGCTTCGCTCGCTCGCCAATTATCCATAATATTATTAAAAGCTTAAATTTTCTAAGACTCTTAACTGAAATTCAGAGGGCATGTGTTTACACTGACTTTATTAATTTCTAGAGTATAGCATAGATGTATTCTAAAATCCCATTTGTATTTTGCAGCTACACTGCAGTCATTTGCTGTTACCCTAATGGCAGACACTGCTGAGTTACGTCTAACATTTAGCAGTCCAGTCAGCATTTCTGATGAGGACCCATGCTTTATGAACAAAGTTATATTTGTCCATGCAAACCTGCCTTCAAGAAGACTGCAGCCATTGTATAGTGGCACATGCAATAGTGCTAGCATGTCACTTACGGTGACCGCAAGTCTGGATATTCGTGACTTCATTTCAATAATAGTTACTGGTTTGCTTACAACTCTAGCCTCTTCATCAATGATCACAAGTCAAGTACCAGTATACAATTTCTTACGTGGTGTTAACCTCAGCATCTCCACCCCATTAAGTCCAGATACATTCTTAGCATACTCTGGAATCAGTACAAGGCTGGACTCCTTCGATATAGATTTGGATGCACGTAAACTGATTCTCCATTTCTCAGACATTATACTTGTCTCAAGCTTTACTACCAGGAATACCTTTACTCTCTCTGTACCAAACACTGCTCTAACGCACACTCTGACGCAAAGCTCCAGGCCTGACGGCATCTCTGTCAGCACTGTGAAGTCCCTATGTGTGACACTTTCACCAGCAGATGTCCTCGATCTAAGAAGCCGGTCTATTTGTACAACATATGAACGCTGCCAAGCCAGTTTTACCTCCTCCCTTGTAATTAATTATATTGGACGCTTCGTCATTCCTACCACTCCTCTGACTACATTACTGGTATGTATGAGCACAAAGTGTGTTTCAATGCAGTGTTTTAGTGGTCTGATTTCCTGCTATCTTAGGTTAGAAATATCTATCCAAGTCGGGCTAGTCTTGCTCCTGGTAAGTTACCGCCATGCAATGTGTGATTATTGGTTAATTATTCTATGTTATTATATTAATTGAAATAGAAAGTATATTATTGCTACAATAATAATATATTAATGTGTTGACCACACTTTTTCCCAATTTGTATAGCCTTATGTATGTACATATTCTAAGGTCATTGCTAAGGCTGTAGCTATTACAGCTTTGTTGAAGTATGTATATAACCCTAACCTCAAAAGTTCTATCTTGCTATTGTTAGGAACACGATTCTACATGGAATTGCAGCTGTCCTATGCCAGTGATTGTGATGCTACTAGACTGCTGGTACCAGATGAAGTCTACAATATTCGCAGAGGAGAGTATTTGACTAGGTATGAACAGACTGGGTCACTAACACACCTTTGGAAATAGATACATAAAATAAATACATACAATTTTTGAGTAGTGGACACCCATACACTATCATACTTTACCATTTGTTATAACTACATGGGCCTAATGCTCATCTTAGATTTACATTAAACGCTTACATACAGACATATTCATGTATATAGTTATACAAACACACACAGACACACACACACAGAGAGAGCAGCCAGTGATGTATTTAACCTTTGGAAACATTTTAACTAATCTACTTATTCTGATTCTTCTTTCCCCAGGATCACTTGCTATGCAACCACTGACATGTGGCCAAATCTAACATTTGGTGAAGCTGGTGAAGCGAGAGTACCACAAGGTGTGTCTCGGGCTCAGAACTATACATCTCTTTCGGTATCAGGTGGTTTTGGTACCAACATGCTGGGACTCTATACCTGCGGAACAGAAGGAATCATGATACGACACTATATAGTGCCGGAAGGTACAATTAAAATAAATTTTTAAATTTAAGATAATCATCTTTTTATTTTATCATATGACATTAAAATTTTCACCATGTTCGTGCTGCTGAAGTATACCTTTTGCTAAACTGTACTATGTATGTGTCATATGGAATACATAAGGTAAATTTTTTGCTGTTTTGCCAGAGCATTTTATAGCTGCATGTGCTTTCCATCACAACATATAATATTCTATTTGTCTGGTAATGTTACTGACTGCCTATATCTATCCAATTTGTTCAACTCAATCATTTATTGATTGCCCAATGGAATGTCTTATTCTGCAAGACTTTACGGTTCAATATCTATTCCCTTCTACTTTTTGAGTATCCCAAGAATTGACATCACAGATATGGCCACCACGGAAATTGTACAGAGACTTAAATTCACTCTTAAAAAGTCGTTAGCTAATTTTCAAATATGATCTAGTCTTGTGGAGACTGTTTCTTCAATGGTCAGCTAGAGATGAGTTTAAATGTAATCCCATCAATTGCAGCCATACCAAAGATGAATGCCCAAGAGAACCATGTAGTCAGCCTTGCTTTATTCATAGACTTAATCTCACTTATAAACTTGTAATCAGCGTTCAAGGTCGCATCTCTAGGTGTGTTGTATGTGACAAATGCAATTTATAGCTAAGTAACAACAGGGTTAATTTCAGTAAGTGTAATATATTCTGTCAAATATGTTATTGTTTACAAACATCCAGAGAAATTAATTGAAGTATAAACAAGTACCATTTTGGAACTAGATGTTATATTCTTTGGACAGCTAATAAAAACATACATCATTAATAATACAATGGTTACTTTTTATTATCAAAAGTTTCACTTTAAAGTTTAAGAAATATATAGTAATAACCGATTACACGCGAATAATAATTTTAATTGCGCCTTACGTAATGCGGTCACGGGCGCACGCGAGACACAGAGGATTGATTGCTTGGTGGGAGGGTGACACTAAACGAGAGAGAGAAGATGAACGGTTGAAGATTGCCTCGGGGACAGTATTATCGAACGATAGAGTACGCTCTAGGCTATCGGGAAAGCATAAATTCGACGCTAAGGAGCTGTTCCCGACTTAAAAATAACAAAGTACTCGCACCGTTTGGCAAAAACTTTTATGGCATCACACCGCGGCTCTTAGTAAGCACTCTAGTAAGGTTGGAAGTATGGTTTCATGGCTGAAGCAGTTTGCTACTGGATCATAGAGGTAAGAGAAAGTGTTTTTGTACACATTTGTCTTACAATCAGGAAGAATTTGTTGATATTTATTTAGGGTGTGTATTATTTTGAACTGAGCATCTGTTATAAATTTTGTGAACAGAGAAGCTTTTTTATTGGCTTTTGTGTATGAAAAAGAGTACATCACAAATGAATGATAGAATATTGAGTGTATTTAGTTTGGTACTCCAAGGTGTCTTTACTTTTGATGTGCTGGTAGGCTGCATTGTTGACAGAATAGCTTGTGATCTTACTATCAAGTGCAACTGGTCATAACATAATAGAAGTATATGTCAAAGGGCTCCCTGCAGTCTCACCTGTTATATAACAATATTTATTTTTACTTTTTGCTATAAAGAATGTTGTTGAAATTCCTGTAGAATCGCTACCTTTCAGAATCATCAATTCCGTTCTCTCGGCAGAGTCCTTGACCATCTAGTAACTACTACAGTCACTACACCCATCAGCACTGAAGTCATTCTTCCTGTTATCAAACTCCTCATCACTACCACCAGAGTTACTGCCATCCTGGTCACTGCCATCCTTGTCACTGCCATGCTGTGCCAGGTCAAGAATATTGTCTTCATCATTAGGATGCTGAAGTGCCCGTGTTCCGCTTGCCAAGATAGCTTTCTACTTGTCATATAATGAGCAGTTATAGCTAAAGTAATATTAGTTTGTAAATAATTATTCTGTGTACCTTTATTATTATTATGAAATATATTTTCAATTTATACTTTATAAGAAGGAAGTCTTATTGTTGTGACAAAATTTACTCAACATTTTCTTATGGAAGTCTATGTATTTTATAAGCCTAAAAGATACTTACAACAATATAGAATCGTCTGCAATTGTGATTGGTGGCTTCCTTGACTCCACAAAGCTGTAGGGCGAAGTGGACGCAGAGACGCATTTTTGACGCATTGACGCGTCCTCCGCGGTTATCGAATTTTCCAATTATTTAGACGCGTGAACGCGTCAATCGGGGTTAATCGGATAAAAAGAAACATTATTGCTTGCTTTCTTTAAAATGTATACAAGTATAATAATTACATGGTTCATGAAGAGTAGCATGAAATATGCCCAGTTGAATTTGTTTCATAAAAATAGAATTAAGTAACCCAGCAACTCTACAAGCTACTGAATGTGCTTATATCAAATTTCATTTAATATTGAGCTAATGAATTATTGTATTAAAATAATATATATATATCTGTCTGGGTCAAACCAGACAGAAGCTTCACGCTAGTAGCCAGTCTGCAATACAGTGAAAAGGATTCCTCTGGACTTATTATCGAAGATTGGCGAACCTCGCCACAACATTAGTTACTAGGATATAATTGTTTACTTTTATTGTTTTTGCCACTATACCAATATGTTAAAAAGTTATATTCAACATAGACTTGAATTTAATTCTGGGCGAAGCTCATATTCTTTATTGCTCAGGTTATGTACCAGGGCTGGTCCTTCAGTTTCAATTATCCTACCTGGGAGTTACGCCCCAGACAATATCAAATTTGTGTACTTCTTGTTTTTGTATTTACAAGGCTGAATAAGTGAAATATTGCAATCACTAAAATTGTACAGATGTGATTAAAGTAACACTATTAAGTTATTATACTAATTATGATTACTGTATAACACTAATAATAATTACTGATTATTTAAACAGTATTCTTATAGTACTTTCTCTGTAACTTAATACGCTAGTTTTAATGCTTCCTCCAGATTAAACATTATTAAGGTATCAAAAAAGCCAACTTGTTATTTGACTCTAATTCAAAAAGTGAGTTTAATAAACACCTCATTTTACATTTGTACTGATGTGTTTCATCATTGCTTCAAACAAGTACCCAGTAATCTTTCAAACCCAGTTTGCCGTCCTCCTTCAACACATATACTACTCAATTTTCATCTTTGAAGAGCAGCCCTGGGGCAAAACTATTACCTTCAACATTTTTGGAGAGGATTCGCTATCTCTAGGAAGCAAGACAGCTTAGAGAGCCCCGAAACACATCGCCATTAAGGTTTAGCTTACTAACCAATTGTTAGATAGCCTCCTGTCCAAGTGTTTAGACTCCACTGGAGCCTCCTTTCGAAAAAAAAAAAACGTCCTGAATGCTTCTGAGATGTTTGTAACTCTTCTTTTGCCTCCCATAACGCCACCTACTACTGGAAAAGCAAGAGACTCTATGATACCACACTCCCGCGAAGTTCGTTCAAAAAGTAAGTACTGCTGGTCTGCGCAGTCGCTCACACTTCCCACAACTGGAGTGCAGTTTACGTGGTTAGATAACTCTTCCTGTATCCAATTGACTTGAAATTTTGGGCACAGCTTAAAAACGCTTCAACCTACAGAATAAAAATATAATATAAAAAGTCAAAAAATGAAAAAAAATTTTTTTTGTTTATTATGATGGCACCCCTTAAAACAATTTGTCTAAATTCACTCCCAAGATAAAAATTTACACTATGGTGGCTCTTAATTATGTTTTTCACCACAGTACAGTAAAGAGAAGCCGTTTATTTTTTGTGACCAGAATTTCCTCTACAAATATTGAAATCAATGATAGTAATCTAATCGATTGAATTTAATTATTCTCTGTGGTTTACTCCATCATTTATTACACTTGGCTATTGTATGTTTTTAATAAATTGTTAGGAAAAGTTGTAATATTTCTGGATGTGTTAGTTCAAATTTAACCTTGCCCCTGCATACGATAATGTCAAATTTCCTAAATTTCATTCAAAACTACAAAAATGTGTGCAGTGTATAATATACACAAAAATACACGTATGAAATTGACTATTTTACTATTATAATATCAGGCATGACAAAAGTGGTTATTTCATACCAGCGAATAATACTTAGAAAGTTGGTGTGGACAGCTAAAAACGTACAAGTAGTCATTGCCCCACCACCCGAACGAAATAGTAATATTCTATTAAATTGCGCTGGAGTTTGGTATACCGTAACCTCCATCATTAGATAGCTTTCAAAATCTGTTAGATTGATCTGAAAACGTTATCATGAAGATATCGGTTGTTCTTTCTTTAGTAGGAGTTATTGCACACATTGAAGGTAAGACACGTTGAATACAACTTAGTTTATCTCTAGGGTAAATAATTCGGAAGTATAGCAACACTTACTTTAATTTTCAAAGTAGCTACTACCAGGGTGGGATTCTGAGGAATAGGATGTCTACCCCTGTATATCATTAAAAAGAGACACCTACTAGGATTGATGATTTCATTATTAACTGATGAAGCCAGATTTCTGGCATGGAAGAGAGTACTTTTAACAAAGCCTAGTACAATTTTTTAATTCTTGCTAGAAACAAACAACAAAATGCAGATAAAATTGGTTTTAAAACAAGTGCACTTTACTACGAGTTTTTTTTTTTGTTTTTGTTTTTGGCTATTCAAATTTCACTCAATTCTGACTTGTGAAATTACTATTATTCTCTCTTATCATGAATTGGAAGGTGAAACCTGAAGTTCCAATTGACCATCTGCAAATACAATACATTATCCCACATGCTTTGCTGCAGTTATTCCTACCCCACTAGAATCTATAAGTGGAATCGTAGAGCTATTGTATGCTTCTAGCTAAATGGCCACTGGTTTGAGTAGTCAATTGATAAAATATATACACTCAAGTTAATAATATAATGAGACATTGTAGTGGATAATTGTACTATTGTAAAATAAATCATATCTTGCATACGCAACTATAATAAAATTTCTCCCTCATTACATCAAGTACTGTTTTATCAGTAATGTATTTGTGAATCAAATACAACTGATGAAGGCTACAATCAGTAACTGATGTGTTATTACTGCTGAACTAGTTGTTTTCATGTTTTTTATTACTGGTAATTCAAATGATACCTAAACATACTATGTTGTGTTTTGCAGGTGTTATGATTAATCCTACAACCTTGCTAGAACCTAGTGGCAATATATATTTGTGTGAAGGAGATCATGTGACTCTGCAGTGCAATGTTTCATCTGGTTCCATAGCTTGGATGTGGTTTGCAAATTCTATGGAAGTTGTAGTCCTATACACTCGATTAGATGGTAACACAACTAGAACTGATGGTAGTATAACAACACAATATTTTGGTTATGGTTCTTCCACATTAAGTTTTCAGTATAGAGCAAGTCATTTAATCCCTTCAGTTATAATCTGCAATATCAATCATCGTGTCAATATTTTTTCAAAAGGTAATACTACATCTCCTTCTTACTCCTATAAGCACAACTTCGTCAAACAAGCAAAAGTTGTATTATGTGGTTGTTATGTGCTTTCAGGTTTAGTATAATAATGTAATTATTACCAAAATGGTCATTGTGATGTTATTAATTTTGACATACAGTATTATGGGGCTATTTATTTCATTATAGTTTAGTGTGGAAATTTAATCTTGAGCAGATGTTACAAATGTTAATGCATAGAAATAATATTGTACGTAACCTGTTAAAGTTTAAATTACTTTTCAATTTTATAATAGAGCAATTAATTCACAAAACTTAAATACAAAGACTGTTACTAAACTAACAATACTATCATCGAAATAATTCATGCAATATTTTTTCTGGACATGAATAAGCAAACATTGGTAGTAGTTTAGTTTAAACCTTAAAAAACATAGCAAATGACCACCAATTATATTATTATACATTTAATGAGTTAATTTAGCTGTGATAATTAAGGTAATGAGCATAATGAACTGAGATATGTAATAAGCCATTTGCTAATGTTATCCATTAATTCTAATATTGCTGTCAATTTGTTGTATTTTATTTATTCTCTTGTATGTCAGTGAAGCCAAAATTTAATATGTTTTTCGTAACAAATTTTATACCATTGGAAACGAGAGCCAGTCTTATCTTACAATTTACTAATTCTTCATTATCATCCACAAACATCACTTTATCATCAAAACTTGGAACATTTAATATTGATAATAGAATTATTAGTGTTCCACTGACAATTATTTATATGGAAGATTATACAATCACCTTCAGAACTTACATCTGTGGGGAAAATTTTTATGTTGAAGGAAATATCTCGATATTGAATTGTTCAATGGATCAAAAATTTGTCATATCTCTGTATTTAAATGATACTAATTATACATATATGTGTACTGAACATGTATTGAATGGTACCTCATGCATACAAGTTACTTCATCTGAAATGAATTGTAGTTCAGGTAATTATATATTGTAAGAATAACTTGGACATGTAATAAGAGAATGTAATTACCAATACTATTGTAGTTTTATTGTTACCATAATTTGTTTTTAATAAAAGTTATATCTCCAAACACAAAATCAGAATTGATTGAAACTATTTTATGCAAATTCAGATGGATAAAGTCTATTAATAAAAGTCTATTAATTACATTTGGTGTGCAAAGTTACCATAATTTATGAAATCAATATTCATTATAATATAATTTATAATGGAAAAAAATGTACTAAAATAATATCATTCCTGATTATCTCTCTGGAATGCTAAATATTATCTTAGTAACAACTGGTAATAATTTACTCTAAGTGCATTCTGAAAAAAAGAAATGACATTTCAAAATTGTTGGTACGCTCCATAAAGTGTGTGCTGACAAAATGAATTAACATTGTATAATATTATTATTACTTACTATTACGCAAAGTTCGTTAAAAAAGTAAGTACTGCTGGTCTGCGCAGTCGCTCACACTTCCCACAACTGGAGTGCAGTTTACGTGGTTAGATAGCTCTTCCTGTATCCAATTGACTTGAAACTTTGGGCACAACTTAAAAATGCTTCAACTTACAGAATAAAAATATAATATAAAAAGTCAAAAAATGAAACAAATTTTTTTTTTGTTTATTATGATGGCACCCCTTAAAACAATTTGTCTAAATTCACTCCCAAGATAAAATTTTACACTATGGTGGCTCTTAATTATGTTTTTAACCACAGTATAGTAAAGAGAAGCCTTTTATTTTTTGTGACCAGAATTTCCTCTACAAATATTGTAATCAATGATTGTAATCTAATCGATTGAATTTAATTATTCTCTGTGGTTAGTTTACTCCATCATTTGTTACACTTTTTATTGGCTATTGTATGTTATAATAAATTCCTTCGGAAGAGTTGTAATATTTCTGGATGTGTTAGTTCAAATTTAACCTTGCCCCGGCATACGATGTCAAATTGCCTAAATTTCATTCAAAAATAGAAAAATGTGTGCAGTGTATAATATACACAAAAATACACGTATAAAATTGACTATTTTACTATTATAATATCAAGCATGACAAAAGTGGTTATTTCATACCAGCGAATAATACTTAGAAAGTTAATGTTGACAACTAAAAACGTACAAGTAGTCATTGCCCCACCACCCGAACTAAATAGTAATATTCTATTAAATTGCGCTGAAGTTTGGTCTACCGTAACCTCCATCATTAGATAGCTTTCAAAATCTGTTAGATTGATCTGAAAACGTTATCATGAAGATATCGGTTGTTCTTTCTTTAGTAGGAGTTATTGCACACATTGAAGGTAAGACACGTTGAGTACAACTTAGTTTATCTCTAGGGTAATAATTAGGAAGTATAGCACCACTTACTTTAATTTTCAAAGTAGCTAACACCGGGGTGGGATTCTGAGGAATAGGAATAAGCTTACTAAATCTACTAAAATTGCACTAGTATTAGGACGAGTGAACACATATTAGAGTGTAGCAGTCTTATAAACAATTTCCCTTATTGGCTACCCCTTTATGTCATTAAAAAGAGACACCAACTAAGATTGAGAAGGAGGGGAGGGGTGGAGGTCATGGCCCCCTCTGAATCCTCCCAGGACAGCAATTATTTTATACTATGATTTCTTTTTTAACTGATGAAGATAGAATTCTGGCATGGAATGAGAGTCCTTTTAACAAAGCCTAGCACAAATTTTTTTAATTCTTGCTAGAAATAAACAACAAAATGGAGGTAAATAGGTTTTAAAGCAAATACACTTTACTACGAGTTCTTTTTTTTTTTTTATTTGGTTATTCAAATTTCACTCAATTCTGACTTGAAATTTCTATTATTCTCTTTTATTATGAACTGGAAGGTGAAACCTGAAGATCCAATTGACCATCTGCAAATACAATACATTATCCCACATGCTTTGCTGCAGTTATTCCTACCCCACTAGAATCTAGTAGAATCATAGAGCTATGTTATGCTTCTAGCTAAATGGCCACTGGTTTGAGTAGTAAATCGATAAAATATATACACTCAAGTTAATGAGACATTGTAGTGGATAAAAGTACTATTGTAAAATTAATAATATCTCACATACATAACTATAATAAAATTTCTCCCTCATTACATCAAGTTCTGTTTTATCAGTAATGTGCTTGTGAATCAAATACAACTGATGAAGGCTTCAATCAGTAACTGATGTGTTACTACTGCTGGAACTAGTTGTTTTCATGTTTTTATTACTGGTAATTCAAATGATACTTAAACATACTATGTTGCCTTCTGCAGGTATTATCACTACTCCTACAACCTCACTAGAACCTAGTGGCAATATATATTTGTGTGAAGGTGATCAGGTGACTCTGCAGTGCAATGTTTCATCTGGTTCCATATCTTGGATGTGGTTTGTAAATTCTACAGAAGTTGTAGTCATATACACTATATTAGATGGTAACACAACTAGAACTGATGGTAGTATAACAACACAATATTTTGGTTATGGTTCTTCCACATTAAGTTTTCAGTATAGAGCAAGTCATTTAATCCCATCAGTTATAAGCTGTAATATAAATCATCTCGTCAATATTTTGTCAAAAGGTAATACTACATCTCCTTCTTACTCCTATAAGCACAACTTAGTCAAACAAGTAAAAGTTGTATTATGTGGTTGTTATGTGCTTTCAGGTTTAGTATAATAATGTAATTATTACCAAAATGGTTATTGTGATGTTATTAATTTTGACATATAGTATTATGGGGCTATTAATTTCATTATAGTTTAGTGTGGAAATTTAATCTTGAGCAGATGTTACAAATGTTAATGCATAGAAATAATATTATACGTAACCTGTTAAAGTTTAAATTACTTTTCAATTTTACAATAGAGCAATTAATTCACAAAACTTAAATACAAAGACTGTTACTAAACTAACAATACTATCATCGAAATAATTCATGCAATATTTTTTCTGGACATGAATAAGCAAACATTGGTAGTAGTTTAGTTTAAACCTTAAAAAACATAGCAAATGACCACCAATTATATTATTATACATTTAATGAGTTAATTTAGCTGTGATAATTAAGGTAATGAGCATAATGAACTGAGATATGTAATAAGCCATTTGCTAATGTTATCCATTAATTCTAATATTGCTGTCAATTTGTTGTATTTTATTTATTCTCTTGTATGTCAGTGAAGCCAAAATTTAATATGTTTTTCATAACAAATTTTATACCGTTGGAAACGAGAGCCAGTCTTATCTTACAATTTACTAATTCTTCATTATCACCCACTAACATCACTTTATCATCAAAACTTGGAATATTTAATATTGATAATAGAATCATTAGTGTTCCACTGACAATTATTTATATGGAAGATTATACAATCACCTTCAGAACTTACATCTGTGGGGAAAATGTTTATGTTGAAGGAAATATCTCGATATTGAATTGTTCAATGGATCAAAAATTTGTCATATCTCTGGATTTAAATGATACTAATTATACATATATGTGTACTGAACATGTATTGAATGGTACCTCATGCATACAAGTTACTTCATCTGAAATGAATTGTAGTTCAGGTAATTATATATTGTAAGTATAACTTGGACATGTAATAACCAATACTATTGTAGTTTTATTGTTACCATAATTAGTTTTTAACAAAAATTATATCTCCAAACACAAAGTCAGAATTGATTGAAACTATTTTATGCAAATTCAGATGGATGAAGTCTATTAATTACATATTTGGTGTGCAAAGTTACCATAATTTATGAAATTAATATTCATTATATAATTTATAATGGAAAAAAATGTACTAAAATATCATTCCTGATTATCTCTCTGGAATGCTAAATATATATTAGTAACAACTGGTAATAATTTACTCTAAGTGCATTCTGAAAAAAAGAAATGACATTTCAAAATTGTTGGTACACTCAATAAAGTGTGTGCTGACTAAATGAATTAACATTGTATAATATATTACTTATACATATTCCAATGAATTCCAGATAATCAACATTACCTGTCTTGATTAATTTATATAATTTTTTTAAGCTTTGGTAATTTAAAGTTATAAATTTTTTATATATTCACATAGCATGAATTGCTATAAAATTAGCAGAATATCTGTATTTAAAGTCATCAATATTGTTAATTAGTAAACTTTTAACTGTTCACTAGATGTTTATCACTTTGACAACAGCATAACTACTGGAACTTCTGTCATAGCCACTGAGAAGAATATTCGTGCTACTAACAATGACTATTACGTAATTATTCTCCCTGTGGTGTTATGCTTTTCACTTGTTTTATTTATACTTTCTGTAATACTATTCACTATGACATTTGTAGTGATAAAAAACAGAAATACAAGGTAAGTAATAATTCTAGCAATAGTTTTAATAAACAAATTACACAAAATTTAAAAAAATTTATGGACTTATCAAGCAAGCTCCAGCAGTTCATTGTTGGGAGGGCAAGGGTTGCATGAATATGTGTACATTGATATACTACCATCAGTTTTGTCAACTTGCTAAGATATTAAATGATGTTCATTTGTATGTTACATTATGTATTCCATAAGCTACGCTTGAAATGTTCCTATTTCTTTTTTAGTAATCTCTTTCAAAGTTAGTCAATATAAATGTTCTCATGGATATGTTGTAACATGTAGTATTATATGAGGTTTCAGGTCAGCCTAGACACAACATCGATCACTCGATAGTAGAGTAGTTCATCAGACTAATTTGAAAGAGAGAATACAATCTTAAACTTCTAAAAGCATTGACCGCTAAGCATTTGTGTTCATTGACATTGTTTAGAACAAGCATAATCTATTTTAATTAAGTAGTTGGAATTAACACAGTACCTATTATTACGAAGATCATTACCCCACACCCGTCCCTAAGATTCATCTTCCCCCTCCCCTTGTTCCCTTATTGAGCCTCACTAGACTTATATTAGGAATGTTGAATAAATACCTGCCTTGATTTTATTTCTGAATAATGTTGACAAAATTATTTTATTGCCGTCAAATTCAATAATTTTGTCAAAACTATTTATTTTAAACTTTAATCGTTCCTATATATGTACTATTATACAGAGCCAAAGAGGGAAGCAACAATTTGACCAAATATGTGACTAATCAACAGCATCTTAGTACACCTACCTATGAGGAAGTGAAGGTTGACAGTCACAGTGAAGCCACAGAAATGACAGCTAATTAAGCTTGTGGACTTCAACATACACCACATTATTAATACTATTTTTTATAATGTTCTTAAGTAAATACCTCATGACATTATAACTAATAAAAAACGTAAACATTTATTTAATCTTTTCTTTTCTGTTAAACACTAGAATAGTGCATTCAATTCCGTGCCATTCATAATTTGTTATATTGATTTACCTACAATTCATTAATCATTACATATAGCTGATAATCCACTAGCTTGTAGATGTGGCTACAAGCTCCCCACCTCTATCAGAGAAAGTTTGTAGACATGTGGTGATCTGCCTTAATGGAAATGAATGAAGGATACTGCTCTGGGCTATCTACTACAAATCAATCAAACAATAAGACAATTTTACTTGGTTCTGCCGTTTCAATAACTAGTTGAAAAGAGCCAGAATAAAAAGTGGCAGCTACACAAATTATCCAACAATATTACTTTAGAATTAATGGCATTACTGTACCAGTAGAGATTCCAAAGCCAGCAATTCTACCTACATTTTTGGGTGTCTACTAGAGTACACATAACCAGATGTAAATAAACTTCACCCCATATATTCTTTATACATTATTAATATAGTGTTACCAATATTTTAGGTAAATGAAACTATACACTTAATAAATGATGACCTGACCCTCGCTTTCACCGAGCAGTCGGCAAAGGATCTGGCTCGGGAAACTATAGGAATATAAACTGAATGCACATTCCATAATTGAAAAAAAAAATTTCAGCTTCCGCCGAGCTCTTCGTTTAAATAATATATTCTGCTTGCGGGTGTTTTATGCTGGAAATGTAGCTCACTGCAGTAATTTCTGTTCGAGTGCATTACAGCCTATACCTAGGCAAAGTTTTACCATAAATAGAAAGCGAGAAGGCATCTATGGTTTTACTCATACTTATGTTAAGAGCAACGCGGAGGATGTGGACGGTCTCGAGCAAATACTTATTGATGTGGATTGCATTGCTTAGAACACCAGTGGGGGCTCAATTTAGTGAGTGTTTAATTCATAGATATCGGTACTGTTGCATTTGACTTCAAGCTTAGTCTAACACCGGGGATATTCAAATTAACAAAGGAAAGGGGTTGTTGATAGCCCACATATTTATAGTAACCGTAGTTTTGGAATTTTGGGGTAGATGTTATGTTTTATTCCTACTAAGCAGGACACATTATTTAGGCTTCAGTCATATAGCATTGTAAACTGTATGGCGATGAAAAGATAACAAAGCCAGATGAGGATCTAGATTTCCAAGGAGGAAGAGTTGAGCTTCTTGGCTGCTGAGAATCCCTTCAGCTAAAGGTGGATTAATTACCACCTTCATTAAAGAAAGTGATTAGAGCTCAGGAGTTAGCACTCAAACCCTCACAAGTTTTAAACAGTTAAGCAGGCCGTACTAATTTAATTACTAAAGGGAAGAGGTAGTAGGGGTTAGAAATTTTTAGGCGTGTTAGATTAAAGTATTATAGTGTATCAGCACGCAACAGTTAAGGTAGGTACATTATTCAAAGAAATTTTAATTACTTCATTTTGCACTGTATGCATTCATAACATTAATATGCCCTAAATCTGATGTAACATTGCAAAATAACAAATTGAACAAAAAATTATCCTCCCTGTTTTGGCCCATGGCGAGCAAAGCAGCTTCTTTTTGTAATAGTTCATCTTTATTAAGTAAACATTTTCACTATAAAGAGAAATTCTATTAGTTTGCAACTTTCTAAAGCTTTTATTCACTATTTTACAATTAATGGGTCCTAAATCCTTTGTTTGTCAACCCAGTTGTTATAATTATACTAAGTTATATCTATGTCATGAAGGACAGAAGAAATGCAGAATTACATCCTCTTTCTGCATTTAACCGCATTACCATAGTGTTTGCATGTTTCCAGCACATTTCCACTAAAATATTATAATGGAATAGAGTAGACGAAAATTGTGTGATTTATCTAATTGAAAATGTGAAACCTAGCAAGTTCAATTATACCTTTTCAGGTACTATACTTTTTCCAACAGAATATGTTATTAATGTCTGTCCTGGGCAAGTGCATACTCTAACTTGTAATGAATCTCTTACTGGAAACTTATATTGGGAATGGACAAGTTCTAATGGAATGATGTCAAGGAGGTATTTTCTTGCTGAAAATGTAAACATACCAATGAGTCTTGTTCAAAGCCACAGTGAAGAAGTAAACACTACTTTATTGAGTCTGATCAATAGTTTTGTCAGTTCAACATTGCAGTTTACTTTATCTGGAAATGTTCTATCAGCTAATGTGACGTGTAATCAAGAATCAAGAAGGATTAACGTTGTAGGTTAGTAGAGGTGGGTATAAACCAGTGCTACCATTAGTATTTATTCAGCTCAATCCATGGGCGTGACTAACTGAAGTATTAACTAACCATGAACAAATTTATTGCAACACCAAGTATTATTATTATTTGTGATTTTTTTGTATAGTGTTTGTTACATGAAGTATGTTTTTTTTATTAGATGGTTGAAAATATATTTTAAACTTATTAAAGGTGTGCAGCATACTATAACAGTTTATTGAGGTGCATTATTTTCAGATGGTTGTTTTGTAGGTTTAAAAAATGTCAATTATCAGAAATGTTTGTACTATTAATTATAATACATGAATACTACTAAGATTAAGTTTCGAGAATATGGTGAATGAATTAAATAGAATAGGCAAGTGAAAAATAATTAAATTCTTATGAGCATGGGAAAGGATTTTTTGTGCTTACTTCAAAAGAAAACAGATTTACAACAAGTGTTGTCTACATAATATATTTTAGGTCTAAGTATACAATTTTATTAATTTTATGAATGTCTAGGATTTAAACCAGTAAACAACTTCAGAAAATACTTCAAACCATGAAGTATGGTTCATAGATTTCCGGACACTATAGAATAAAATAACTCAGAAGAAATTTATTCTATGACAAAAACCATGCAGATATGTAATTATACATATTTTGAAAAAGCGAAACTTAATGATATCATAGATATATATTTTTTGGTATCTATCTCATTACATATTTTGCTTATAATCATTATTTTATATAATACACTCTAAAACTGCTGTTTACTTCAAAATAATATAAGCAATTGTTTTTTTAAGCTTGCATTTATTTATGTTAAAACTGAATTCTTTACTATATAAATTCTGCATTACCGATGCTAATATCCTGTTCCTAGTCGTACGTGAATATATTATAATAGTTGGCATAATGTATCTTTTACATCTCTATATAAAATTGTAAATATTGTTTTTAGTTTGTAATGAATGGTATATATTAAACACTAACTATGTACCCTTAATTGGATACATTTTCTAACCACATTTTAGAAAAAAGAAATTTTCAGTTTCAATGAAAATTACAGCTTATAATAAAAATTTTTATCAAACTCTGAACATAACCTTAAAGTTGTTATTATATTTGATGTTTGCTAAGTTATTCAATTTGAGGGCCGTTTTTTACTCATTGGTAGAAGTTTGGTGTACAACTAATTAGTTCTTAGACAAGATATGAGCGTTTTTTTTATCCTGTATGAATCTGAGAAAATTTAAGCCTTTGCTATAATTATCTTAGTTTATAAAAGAAGAGATTGTATTATAGGATTATGAAGAATAACTCCACATGAACATAATCACTTTAAATATCACTTTAATTATTATCTTTTTTATATCTTTATCATTATCATTGTATTTCAGTTTTGCACAGGGTGACATTAAATTCGTCCCCAGATAATAGTACTTGTGAAAACTTAAAATTTTTTTTAAACTGTTACTATTCCTATTTGATCTGTAATAATTATCCTATCTTTGGTGATAAATAATGCATTTTTATGGAAACCCAGGTCCAGTATTGGACGAATATCCGTTTTTAGGGATGTCATTTAGGGAGATTTTAATGTATACTATATAATATATAATATACATGTAGCTACTAAACAGAAATTGCTAATAAAATTAAGTTACAAACTACTAACATTATTTTCACTTTTTCGTATACAGATAAGCTATTGAATTTAGATACTCTCCTCATACAATTGCGTGAAGTAGCTTGTAAGTTGGAGAGTTTGGGCAAGTATCTCAATTTCTCCAGAGAAGATATGCAATTAATGAAAGATAAAGCAACAAATGATTTTAATTGTCTCATTGAGCTATGTGACAATTGGATAAGAAGTCAAACATTGCCCACCTGGAAGAAAGTTGCTGATGCATTGAAGCATATTGGTGAACATGAGATACATGATGAATTCTTAAATATATATACAACCGGTAATTTTAATTGTTCTTTATGATAACCCTATTATTCCTTTATCTCAATAAGTAAAGATTTAGTTCATAGGAATTTCAGCATAAAGTCAATGTATAGTATATATTTTAAGCTAGCTTGCATTTCTCCAAATGATATGCTGCAAATTTGATCATGTAAAATTAGTGAAACTTATCTTCATCTTTTAATTTGTCATAATAGGAGCTTTACCAGAAAAGAAAGTGGAAGTACAAGACAATGAGATTGATTTAACTGTAGATAATCCTCCTCCAATGCCTCCTCAGCATTTTTGAACTTTTCATTTTGAATTCCTTTGAATTGTGCATTTTTATATTTATTGTAATTATAGTTGTATTAATAGTAGCTAGGTAATGTCATTGAAATGTTTTAACAGTAGCTATATAGATTTTATAAAAATATTGTTTTTCATCATGAAATATTAGCTATAGACTTTCTTCACTGGGTTGTTTTAGGAGAGTTAAAAAATTTCAAACAAAATTGCTAAGTAATGTTTACTATAAAACAAGCTAAAAAAATTGAAGTTTAATACACCAAATAAAACAAAAAAACATCATATTGATTTTAAAATTTGAATAGTAAGGAGCTTCTTTTTTTTTGTGTGTGTGTGTTAGTTTTTTTGTTGTCAGTTTTTTATCTACCACGCTCTACCACAATTTGGCGTTTAACTTTCGACAGTAACAAATATTTTCCTTTGTCATAGGTATCTCTACTCATTACATATTGTATATGCTGTAGTAAAATCAATCATTCAATATTTTTGTATTACTTGATATGCAATGAATAGGCTAGAAATAATCCAAAACACCCTTATAATTAATAAAACTTATTGTTAGCAGTTAGAAATGTTGAGTCAGTAGCAACTGATAGCTATAGTGGAAACACTGAAAGGAACTCTCTAAACAATTACGAATGCCTGATTTTTAACAAACCATACACATTATGGAATTGTATTATTATGAGAGACTGTACAGCTTGATCTGGAATAATTTATAGTATTAATGCAATAGATCCTCTGTATTGTACATAATAGTATTGAAATTCAATTATTTTGTTACAAAAAATGATTGTAGTAGCACACGACAATTGGGTAAAGCTATAAAAACTCAGCCAAACTATCACGCAAAGACTACTAACTAAAACCAAGGGAAAAAGACAAAATATCTCCAGACTTAAACACACCCAACTTTTCCATTAATCAGCTTTAAGTCCAGCAAATTTTGAAATTTTTTTATTTGGAATGCGTCCAGTGTCTGGTGGGCACTTCATTAGGTTGACTCTGGACTGTATTAGAGAAAACTGTTGGTCAGATAATAAGTCGTGTGAAATCCATACTTTCAAAAAAGTCTTAGAAATGCTTAAAAACAAGCAATGCATAGGATCCCCAGTACAAAAAGAAATAGCATTATAATATGGTAATTCGTAAAGAAGGGAACAGCGGGCTCCATATTCATGTTCTATGGCTTTGCGCTGAATCTCTGTTTTAGCAGTTTTGTGTTTTCTGCCAAACCATACATGTAATGCATGTGATCTTGGCTCCCATTCTGATTTTTTGAATCCAGAATAGTCAGGATAATCCCCAATTTGCTGACTAAGGCCTATCCACTATTCCCAGTATGCTCAAGATCCCTATTAGTACTCAGTCTCAAATTCAAACAAAATGATACAGAACTAGAGAACAAAGTACAATTACAGAACATAAAACAAAACAAAATGAATGATACACAAAAGCAAGCAAGAACTATAAAAAGTATGGACAAGCTTAAGTATAACAGATAAGAAAAGGAAAACACAAAATTAATGTTAGAATAGAATAATTGTTTGTATGAATACAGTTAAGGTACACTAATTAGTGAATAGGTGGTCCATTAGCACCTACAGCTAAATCAGTCCACAGAGCTAGCCTGTAGTTGAGGGGTGGGGCTACTCCAATGATTATATTGATATTTATAACATTACCCCACAATTGCACTAGTTTATTACTGTATTATGTCAGTATTTTCATTTCATGTTAAGGTAATTAAATACTGTATCTAAATATCTAAATCAGTATAATTGTTGATGTGGGTAATTTATATTTATAAATGATAGGGCAAGTGAAATGTTGGCATTGCTAAGACTACTATCAATAAAATTATTATTTTGCTAGTAGTTATCCTAATTGTACTTTCTCTTTAACTGTGGATATAGCTATTGCACTAACAATAGTACTTAATTCTTGTGTTACATCACTAATGCTACTATGATGGCCAGGGGTAGCCATTTCTTCCAAATATCTTTGAGCTACCCTACTACAAAAATAACACTACAGCTGCATGCACCTAATATGCCAATCATGTCCTCAGCACATAAAATATAATAGTACTTGATCGCAAACCCACAAATTAGTATGCTAGAAATCAGTTACTAAAGTAAGCTCATCCTTTATAAAGTAGGCCTTACTTTACAAAGTAGCTGCAAGTACTGGCTTATAAAGTAAGGCCCAACTTTTAAAAGCCAACTATTATTTTTTTATTTTTTATTTTTTTTAGTATATTGAGCTCCACTCAAGTCTCGCTACGCGAGATCCTTTACCCAAGAATATAGGTTTGGTAAAAGGTCTTGGCTGTGCAAAACTGGCTCCTCCCCTTTCTACCCACCACCAATAGTACGTACGCATTCACCGGTTTTCATACTGCATTGTTCTCCTACAACAATATGAATTCCGGTCGTATCCGTTTGATTTTTAGCTTCCGTTGAAACTGGAGGTAAAGGAAGAGTTCTACTGCTCAGATTAGATAAGTGTAACACGATGGAAAGATATACTATTTGTGTTGTATTTCTTCTTCGGATCTCGGATACATTTGCTCAATTTCGTAAGAGAGTAGCTAACTAGCCTGCTACTATACTGACGATATTACGTCATATAAAAATATTACGCTAAGGATATTATGCTGTAAATTCAGTGACAAAGTATATATAGCTCTTCAAATAATCCTGCATAATTCAACAACCTTCTAAATGTTGGAAGTAGGGTAGGCTGTTGCACTGATTGAATATTTTCTTTTGTGCTAATGAATGCTTTCCTCTGTTCAAGCTACCATAACTAGAGAGTTAGCTACTGCTGTCCAGATAAGATTAAGTAGATGAACATCTTCAGTGTTGTGTTGTCTTTTTATTATTATTATGCTTAATTATTATTATCATTCATCATCATCTTTTAGAAACTACATTATATCCACTACCTCCTATGTTAGAAGTATGTCCTGGTGAAAATAACACTTTGTCTTGCACAGAAAGTGAAACTCCACGTATTCTTTGGAATTGGAATGATATTATCATGAGGGACTATATAGGTGGAATAGATAAAAATATTAATACCACAGATCTTCTGTTGAGTGATGACAATATGGTGGTGTCAACTCGTCTTATATCTATTAATTCTTCACATGTATACTCTCAATTAGAGTTTACATTCTTTGAAAATGTTACGTCAGTTAATGTATCGTGCAACCAAGTGATGTTACATATAAAAAATAGAGGTAAGAGTGCATTATTAATTTTGTTACTTTACCTGTGTTAAAAAACAATTGTGGTAAGAGTTAGAATACTCAATTTCATGAATAAATTTAACTGTCAGCACATAAGGTGTAAGCTCACAATTGTTTAACTTTATATACAGAATGCTCAACTATTCTAGAAAATTTCAGAATTTCGGGACTTCATGTAATATTAAACTCATCAATTTTAACTTTTGAATGGGAAGTATTTCCTGCATGTTTCATCTCAGCTGTTATAAGTAATAATAATTTCAGTCAAGAATATATTGATAATGGAAGACCTCTGGAGCTTGATTCACCAAATGAACATCACAACATTGACTTAATGCTTCCATGTAACAACGATCTATTTACAAGAATCAATATTACAGAAGTTTCCAATACTACGAGGTTTATGACAATAAATATATCAAAAATGCATTTAGCAGAAGGGGAAAACATTCATGTAATCAGTGCACAACAAAATTCAGATACTCAATACTATGAATGGATTTGGCCAAAGAAAAGTTCAGGTAATTTGCAAACATGTACCAATAATTAAACAGTGAAAAGTGAGGGGAAAATCCCACAATATGTCTGATTTAATATTAAAATGAACTCAAGGTATTAGTATATTACCTAGCACAACATATGGTAAAAATTTTTGAACTTAATAGAGTAGGTCCTGTGGTAGGTTAACTGGGGGATGACCAGAGACGAGTAGAAGGAAGGTGCCACCAGAGTAGTTCTGGCAGGCTAATTAGGATCCCAGCCTCAGGTTAGGCCTTAGAGGAGTTGTTGGACTCAGCACTTAGTGTATGTTGCAATACGATCACCAGAACTGCGTAACAGAAGTACAGACGGCCAAATTAGTGAATTGAATGAAAATGTGTGCAACTGAGTGAACATGTAGGTTTGTGTGTGATTCTGTTATGTGCAAGCTTGTTCTAAAGGTGTGGTTATTTCACCACAGGTCCAGTGAAAAAACAAACAAACATTTTTTGCAAAGGATTCAAAAGCTTTCTCCCATAGTGTCATGGAGTATTTGTTCACCTTCTACTATTGCATAGAAAAAGACCTTCAAAATGACACCTAAAATCTAATTGTGGAAAAGAGGGCAAAGTTTTTGTAGTATGGGGACATACTAGTTAGCTGCCACATAGTAATCTACTTACAATAACTGTAATTACAGTATGTTTACAGACCAGTGGAAAGTGATACCTCTTGACTACTAAAAACAAAAAATAGTTAAATCTAATAGGACTATTGTTAAGACTAAATACAGTTTGCAGGAACTATGAACCACTCTGGCACAGTCTATTGTCGTATATATATCGATAAAGTGTGCAACCAGTATCAGAGTTTCGCTATCCAATAATAATGCTTTACCAATTCATCTTGTGTCTATACTTTACCCATTCAGTTTGTATTTGCCAACACTGATTAGCTGATGGCCACTTTTTGTATGTGATCCTGATGGGCAACAGTGCTGAATCTGAAAGTATTATATTTCTTACAGTATCACTGTTAATAATGGGATGTTTGGATAACTTAGTTTTGGATTAAAAACGAGGCACTGCCTGGACACCCCAGTTTAAAGCTTTATATAATTGTCTCCATAGTTAGTCATTACTACAAGATATTTGAAATGAAGAAACTAAAGGATATAAGCTATTGTTATGCTCACTTGGTTTATTATGTATTAGTGTGGAAGTTATAAGGGCTCAAAGTGGGGAGTCCAGACAGTGCCTCTTGGTAAACACCTCAAAATTGGAATCTTCAAATAGAAAAATCAACAGAGGGTATTTAGTAAACTCAAAGATTCATTTATAAAGTCCCAAAGCTAGTCTACAGAATACATCTAATTGCTATTGCTAAAGTAAAATACAAACAAATCATATGTTTTTCCAAAAACTTGCTACCGCATTGTGCTCATAATTACACCAATCATGCTAGCATATGCAATAGTCTGTCCAAGTTGAGTTGGCCAGAAAAAAAGCTGAATAACTTTTAAACGGAAACTGTTACACATCCGGGGCTTGCACCCTTAGAAAACTTGCGCCAAAGCCGGAGAGAAAGTGCTATTTCAAACCTCAATACAAAAGTCTATGGTAAAAGAAAAAAACACAGCTTTCCCACTCAAAATACATCACGATTCAATACCCTTTCTACCAATAAATGAGAAGGAAATGAAGTGCCCAGTCGCCCAAGGCAGAGTAAAGTGAAGTAAAAAACTTAAAACAAAACAAAACCAAAAGAAAACATGATAAGTGATTAGGGGCAAAATGGTTATTCTTGATGACTCTTGCTTTTAATGAGTGTCTATTCTTATCTCTGTTGTGACGAGGTCTATGGATGGACTTCTGAATGCGTGACCCCTATGAGAAAATGAACTGGATTGAAGAACGGAGAAGGGTAAAGAAAATGGTACACCTAAGCAAGTTCATAGTAAGGCAATAAGGCTGGTCCCACTTTGTGGCTAACTTGGAGACAAGAACTTTGTAGAAGCTCATTGCTTGTTTTGCAAGTCCTCCACAGGCCGACATTACTTTTGGAGTAAAAGAAGCGTACTCAAAATCTCGTACTCTTTCTTCATAGGCCTTCTTCTTCTCTCTCATGTTTTATGTAGTAGTTGGCTATTGTGGTGCTGCTGTTGGAGGCATTGTGTGGGTTAAAAAACTCTCACATCTAGATATGTTTTCTCGAATCTGCTCCTCCAAAAACCATTCACAGCTATGTCCAGTCTGGTCGCAATTTTATGTGGCTGCTCTTCCTTTGTGTTTTCTTTTAGTCACTTCCTGCTGTTCGGGTTCCACGCCAACACCATTGCAGACCTCTGTCAGGAGTGTAGCGGTGATGTCTCTAATTTCGTTGTGCATGATAATGGGAAGCCTCCTTTCGGACAGGACAACATGTGTTCCACAGTAAAGACAATTACACAAGTGCAGGGCATCCATAAAAGCTCCTTTCTGGAGTGTAAAACAATGCTCCTTTATAGGCACGGATGTTAACTAGCATGATGCACCTTTTTCTCTAGCCAAGTCCATAGCCTTCTGTTGAGAGTTTGTGAGAATTTGCCATAAATTGTTAGCCTTGGCTGTAACTTCCTCCTGTCGTTTCATTCTTACTTCTGCTTTAGCAGTCATTTCTCCCGCAAATGTTTTGTAGGGATATGTGTTGTCATTTGATTGATCCAGGAGTCTTAGTAGTGCACCTAAAAACAGGTGTGGAAACTCTTGCTGGAGTTTTCTGTAGGCATCACTATCCCAATGCCCCCGAGTCTTGCTGAAAGTGTAAATAGTTGTAATTCTGTTTTACATGGCGATGGTTGGGCTGTTAGGCTTGGTATAAGTACATTCTTTATAATTTCATCCAGCAATCTGAGGTTCAGGTCAATGTTTGATAGAATTAAGACCACTTGCTGTGCAGTCCGTGGGTGTAGGGGGGAAATGAGGCATGTCGCTGGGTTGAAGCAATTGCAGAAAGCAATTTGAGATTTTGTGACAACTACAGGACTTTTTGAGAGACATATTTTGTGGTGTATTATGATGTTCCAAGTGGAGCTCCTAAGTGTGGTCTTCCTTCACATGTGATTTGAACTGTTGTGTCAGCAAGTGCAGTCTTGGTTCACAACATAAATCCTTCCTTTACCACTAACCAAGTCTTGGATACGTATGCACCACTCGAGGCAACTTCATTCCACCATGATCTCAGGTTATTGATTTTCAGAGCTTGAAGACTGTTAATGAGTGGGACTATTGTGAGTGCGTACATTGGCATCCCCAGTGGATCTCCTTGGGTGGTATCTTCCTGAGAATAGAGTATCATGTCATCCTCCATAAATAAGTCAGTTTGTGCCTTGTAGCAGTTAGTTAGGATTTTTGCAAACACTGGGCTAGTTATTCTGGTGTAATGGAGTGTCAACATGCAGTTTAGGGAGTTGAAGGCGTTGCTTGCATCTACCAGTAGGGCAGCTTCTGAGTATTCTGACTGAAAGCTCCCTTGAACAGAGTGTATTTATGAAATCACTTGTTACGCACAAAATAATGCCAGCATAATTTGCCAACACTTAGTAAATAGGTATGCACATAATCATGAAAAAAATGAAACTAATTCATGACAAAAAAATGAAATCACAAAGACATTTTAGCTAGTAATGAAAGTAGATTTATATAATTGTCAAATTCAGCCATGAAGTGAAGAAGCAAGAAGCAAGAGCAACTAAATTTTCTTCAGTGTTAATAACTTGTTATGCTTTGGTATACTAAATACTTAGTTCGCCATATTGCATAAGGACACAATTAGTACAAATTGTGACTCAGCACATCAATATGTAGAGGTGCATTCAAAACAAGAATGCAATTATTGTTGGAGTACAAGGAAAATAACGACGAACAAAAAGTGATAGTTACTATAATTTTATTTCCAGTTACAGGTAAGAAATACAGTAGCCTAAAATGTGGGCTCATCTTGAAAAAAGGGGGCTCATACGACACCAGTCAAGCTCACCTTAATTATGCCCATAGATATATATGTATGTGTGTGTGTGTGAAGAATCTTCACCACCTTATTTAATGCAATTTTTGGTTACATACAGAAATGAAATCTAAAAGAAGTAAAAGCAACTTCTTAGATTAAAAGGGGGGCTTTATGAGAGTAATTATCAGATATATTCAAAGATTCTTAAACAAAACTTAAAAATGTGCTGAACTCTAGTGATTTCATATTATGAAGTAAAAACGAAGACTGAATTTAAATAAATAATTTTGAAATAGCTAGGTATTGTGTAGCAGTATACTGGGTTCTCACTTTTGCTGCTTCATTATTTGACCGTATTATGCCAATAATAAAACATATAGACCCAACAGATACTTCACTGGCGAGTACTCCTACAAATCGTGAAGACAATACAACTACTCAGACTGGTATGCAATTAGCTAAAATTATAAAAGTATTGCATATCTTAATGTTGTTTTTATTTACAGAATTAATGAATAACTCTACACCAGGACATGGCATTGATATTACTATCATTTTAATAAGTTCAGTTTTCATAGGACTATTATTTATATTGATTGCTGCATTCACAGTTGTTTTTATTTTAATAAAATACAAGATGAAAACAAAAGGTAAGTTTACTGCTTTCATAATATTATATATAAAGTTTTATGAATGTATACCTTGCAGATAAAAATTACACGAAGTAAGAATTTTACATCAAATGTAAATTAATATTAATATCAATTATTGTATCTATCTATCTAGAGCAATGAATACAGAAGATAGCCCTCAGGTATTCTCTCTATTGTTTTTTTAATAATCATGAATCATAATCATTCATATTTTTTTAGAATGAATCTGAATATGATCACGTCAAGTTTTATCCTGCAACTGCTCATAATGAACAGGTATTTCAATAATTATTGCCTAAAAACATTGCATGTTTGATAATGAACCTTCAAGTTCAACATAAATAAATTAATATTAACAAAGTAAGCAAAGCTAGTGAACTTACATGCGAATACAATTCTGAATTTGTTACTAATAGGCTAAGATGTCACAAACAAATGTCATTGTATTGATATGCAAAATATAAATGCTTTAAATATCATCTGCAATTTGTTTTAATTATACACAATTAAATTGTTCGCTGCTATTAAAAACAAGTTAGAACTAGCTGCTTGACAATGCCGTACAAATTATACACTTACCAACTAATTTTACAACAGAAAAATGAAGAAAAAAAAACATATTAGAAGTGATTTTTTGCTATAATTATTCAGTTATTTTTTACGTTGAAATGTATCTATTTCCTATAGTGTGACGAATACAGTACATTAAATAGTGGACTTCATCATCATCTGCATAATGTTCCAGGGCAGGATGAATATAATACAATTAGTTCATTAAATCATGATGGTGGCGTAAGTAAATCATAGCCTTTGTTATATATTATAGCCAGTAACATTAATAAGTAAGGGAATATCATGTTATATGGAGAATATAACTCAATATTATGGAGGGATTGATAGCATGAATGACTTATTCAATTGAGCAATATCGAGGCAAAATTCTTGTGCCATTCTATTTAGCTAAGGAAGGAAAAGTATGAATAATGGTAGAATCCGAGTGATATGATTTCTTTGTCAAAAATATAATACAACATATTGATTTGTTTACTGCAGAAATAATTATTATCTTTGGCTAGTATTAACATTATTAAGTACCAAATACCTGTTACCAGTTAGAAAATACATAAAAGTAGAAGAATGTGGTTTAAGGCAATTTTTCCCTGCCACTTGTGTTCATAGTCATCATAGTAGGTTATTAAATCTCCCTAGGTTATACAAGTGTTTGTATTTATGAATTTGAGCAGTACACAATAAATTTATTATTTATGGGATACAGACTAATCCCTCATCTGATTGGCCATATTTACACTCCTGTGGTATAGGAACATGAACTCATTTTCTGGCTTGAAAATTGCAGAGATTTTTTAATTACCAGAAGTGTTATAACTATGAGCTTTCTTTATCTGAAATACTCTAATCTTTACTCACTTACTTCAGAGAAATTATCTCTTTGTGCCATTTTAATGCTTCTACTTTGTATTTCATCATGTTTCCTAAATTAGTCCGATTCACCCTCATTACCATTTGAAGAGGTTACATACAGAAATATGAGACATTAACATATTTTGTATACTCTATAGCAAGTATGAATAAATTTGATCTAACACTTCTCATATCTAAACTTAACCCAACTTCTCTTAGTTGTATCAGGTAATCATGAAGAATGAAGCTCTACAAATCATTTTAAGGGTGCTACTGTCCATACTAAATAGTGCACTAAAAGTTATCATCAATTAAAGGCTTGATTGTATCTGGCCCTCCTAGTATCAGTATCTGCCAAGTGCTGCTGTATTTGAACTTTATCAGTCTATCTCACTACCACGGTTGATTTATTATTGCACAACCTTTGATGTTTTAGCATGATCAATTAATTTAGCAATCAAATTTACTCATGGGGTATCTTTCCGTAACTGAACAAATTCTATGAGTAAGCAACATAAAATGGGTCACAATGATCAATAGCTATTCCATCTCTTGCGTTATATTTTTAACGGTCACCCAAAAGGAGTACAATGTCTCCTAATTTACCTGTTTAAACTTTACACCTTAATTATAGCTAATTAGGTTTAATCTAATATATTGTTTTTTTAGGTTAAAGACGATGCAGAATATGCCACTGTAAGATTTCAGTCTGAAGAACACACTCAGAAAGACAAAAAATCTGTAAGAGGCAGCATGAAATATTGCATATATTTTGTTAGTAGCATCATACATAATATACTAAATAAGAGCATTTTTATGAATAATATTTTCCTCAAGCTATTATAAATTTGCGTTTTAGAAGAAAATAACACAGAAGCCACATTTTGCACTAGAAATTTCATCTTTGAATGTCAACGCTGATGAAGATACCCTACATTCTGCAGGTAGGGATACGATAGCTATATCAAACTGGAAGTTTACCAAATGAATAAAGATTACAGTTAATAATTACTAATACAGTAAGACTATCTGAGCATTGGATAATTCGGGGAAATGCTCTATTATCTATTACTTGGGAGTGCCCTTACCAATAATTTAGACGACTTAAGTATAAACTGTAAGCTGATTTTGAGGCAAATAGTAACAAATTCTACTGGATGGTGGAATGCTATTAACAGATTCATAAAAAAGCAATGTTGAAAGGATTTTGAATTATTACTTTGTATTTGTTGCATAATGAAGCCCAAATTAGCTTGGTTGATGAAATAAAAAACAGTTTTAATGATGGCACTGACATTATAACAATCGGCACTAAAATTGTCAGTTATTTCATTTAATTGTATTTCCAGTTTCCTTGTCTATCAACACTTTCAATGAATTTCAGATAAAGTGTTGAAAGATGAGGAAACTGGAAATGAAATTCCATGACTCGAATTGTATCAGGAATCATTAATTCTTCACTCTTCACCCCAGAAGCCAAATAAAATTGATTTTCCTTAACTATGGCAGTAGCTAAATACCAACTGTGTTGTGTAGTTAGTATTAAATTGTGATAATCTTGTGATAATAGCATCTTGTTTTATTGGTTTTGCAAATAGAATTGAATTCATGAGCTCATCAGTTATGAAATTCAATAACAAGGTGTAATAATATGAATATACTATGGGCTCCCCTGTACCCCGTGAATCATAAATCTGGGGAGACTTTATTCCCCTGGCTCCCACACTTCCATCACCGTCTGATTTTGTTGTTAGTCGCTTTATTAGGCTAGTTTGTGCAGGTCACTCTAGTTGTATTCTTATTGCTTGTTAATCTATTACTAGAAAGATATTCACCATAGTATATTGATAAAGGTTCTAGCTTAAATAAAAAATCAAGAAAAGTACTTAGAAGAATTAATGCACCTGCTTTCTTCGTAATTCCCTTGTACATTTTACAGAAAGTTGATTTTGAGCCTTTTATCCAACAGCTTTTGTCTGTTGTCTAAAATTTTTAAGATGACTGTTATTCACATGCTAACAATACATTATTCTTATTAAACTTTCAGTCTGTGCACAGACCCCGGTCCAGTATTGGACAATATCCGCTTTTATGGATGTCATTTTAGTGAGATTGTAATGTATACACGTACTAAACAGAAATTGCTAATGAAATTAATAATTATGAGTTACAAACTACTAACATTATTTTCACTTTAATTTATACAGATAAGCTATTGAATTTAGATACTCTCCTCATACAATTACGTGAAGTAGCTTGTAAGTGGGAGAGTTTGGGCAAGTATCTCAATTTCTCCATTGAAGACATACAATTAATGAAAGCTAAAGCAAGAAATGATTTTGATTGTCTCATTGAGCTATGTGACAATTGGATAAGAAGTCAAACAGTGCCCACCTGGAAGAAAGTTGCTGATGCTTTGAAGAATATTGGTGAACATGAGTTACATGATGAATTACTAAATATATATATAACAGGTAATTTTAATTGCTCTTTATGATAACTCTATTATTCCTTTATCTGAATAAGTTAATGTTTAGTTAATAGGAATTCAGCAAAAATCATCGTATTGATTTTAAGTTAGCTTGCATTTCTCAGAAAAAATACAATGAAATTGATTATGTAAAATTAGTCAAAACTTATTCCATTCTTTAATTTGTCATAATAGGAGTTTTACCAGAAAAGAAAGTGGAAGTACAAGACAATGAAATGGAATTAACTGTAGATAATCCTCCTCCACTACCTCCTCAGCATTTTTGAACTTTACATTTTGAATTTCATTTTATTATGCATTTTGTATTTGTTGTAATTATTGTTGTATCAATAGAGGCTAGCTAATGTCATTGAAATTTTTTTTAACAGTATAGATTTTAACTTTTCCTCTGTGAGATAAAAATTTCAGTGCTGCAATATTAGCTATATGCATAGTCGGGAGATGTAATTGACATTGTAAGACATTTCAGTGTCGGTAACCTGTCTACTAGTGGCTTTTATAGCAATATCAAACTGATGCTGTCCACGATTTAAGCTCTTGATTATTATTTCATTATTTGTTTTCACACTAGAATAACTGGTCCAATTTAGGAATTAAAAATAGGAATTAACAGTATCAAAAAATTGGATGCAGAATAAGGAAACAAAAGAGGGACAAAGAGTGAAGAAGAGATAGAGAAAGTGAACTACTCTTGCTCAAGTTAGCAAATGCATGGAAGGCTACATCTATTATGTGTATTATACATGATAAATGGAATTCATAGCTAAGGTTTAACATGAGTTGACTACAGTAATAGGAACACTCTTTGTCATAAGTCATTATTTTGCATAAAAATAATTTAACGATAGTTTTATTCAAATATAAACAAGTAAAATTTGGGAAACATATTGGCTATACTATTTAGATTGTTAACAATACAATTGTTCATGATTCAACTGCTCACCATGATTACACTATTATCTAACCACCTCTCACACAATGGTTTTTGGTCCACATGAACAGGTCAAACCAGTTACTATTCTAGTTGTCAGTCACACTTTTTCTCTTGCTATGTCGTTTGAATGATCAATGATAGTTTGTCTTCATTTGAGTCTTTGTTTTGAGTATAGTACTTAGCTAGCTAGCTGATTTGAGTAGGTCAGTGATAGGTTAAGCAATTATAGACTTTGGATTTTGGTATTCTGGAGACGTACCTCTCTACCTACAAACTATGGACAGGAAAGAACTCTTCAACAATACTTACAAATGTTTTATAATCAATACTTTCAAATTGCATTGTTTAAATAATTAAAATGATAACAGCAAAAAAACAGGAACTTAAATTGTTTTCTATAAATTTATACAATGTGATATCAGAATATGTACCATACATTATTATGTATATAATTTATATATGAGTAGTAATGAAATCCTAATCTAATTGGTTACATAAAACATGTGATATCATAATAACTACCACACATGAACAAGTGCTTGCGATAGTATTGAAATAAATAATTAGTTTATTACAATGGTTTGATAGAGTATTAAAAAACATGGCCTCAAAATTGCACTAGTTAATGTAATAGTTTTATGAATGGCAATATTTCATATATAAGTAATTATCAAGTTCTGACCATTCCTATAAACTAGATTGAAACTTTCTCACGTAAAGGGGTCTGGAAAAAAGCAAAGGAAAAATGTGATAACTAAGATTTTTTCACATTTTTCCTTTGCTTTTTTGCAGACCCCTTTAGGTGAAAAAGTTTCAATCTATCAGCTAAATATTATCATTTATAAATAATATTATTATGCACATAAACAATTATATTGTGTGCGGGCCTAACGCAACCTCAACGAACATTCCGAAGAAACTATACTATGCATGCACTTTATTTCTGTAAAGCCTCGCTGACCGCTCGCGGCCAGTCGCGGTTTATGCCCATGACTACAGTTGTTATAAGTATTGTATTCTTTCATTTTAGTTCTCAGTTATAGTTCCTATAGTTTTGAAGTTATCAAACCAGTGAAGTTGTAGTTACCCACCCACCCTAGCTATTTCGGACCTAAGCTAAGACCGAGTCCTCCACTCGGTACTCCAACGTCCACGAAAGTTACTGCCACAAGGTCGCCATCCCGACAGCGAGCCTTGTACCGGGCAGACGACAAGGGCAGCAAAGTCCTCCATTTTCGATCCCCTCACTGGCTACACAGCTAGGCCCGAACTTACAACTCGGGCTGCCCTTCCGAACTGCTGTAGTCAGTGCGAGCGAGATCATATTGATTTGATATAATATATTTAGATTCAGCATTTAATTAGCTTAACATGATATTAAATCTTACATAATATGGTAGCTATCCTACTTCTCCAACTGGGATTACAGACACTAGCAATAGTACTTATTACTTGTAGTACATCACTCTACTAGAATGGCCAGGGGTAGCCATTTCTTCAAACTTTCTTTGAGCTACCCTACTACAAAAATAACACTACAGCTGTGTGCAGCAAATATGCCTATCATGTCATCAGCACAAAGTGACCATATTATTATGCTATAAATCAGTTACTAAAGTAAGTCCTTACTTACAAAGTAGATGCTACTTTAAAAAGTAGGACCATAGTTTAGGGGTACCTAATTTATAAAGTAAGCAATTGTTTATAAGGTAAGGCCTGACTTTTAAATAACAACTGTGAACCTTCCTCAAACAATTTTTTTTTTTTTTGTGTGTCCAATTTAGTATATTGGGCGCTCCAAAGCTCCTCTCTAGTCTGCTACGCGAAACCCTTTACCCCCAAGAATAGAGGTTGGAAAAGGGTCTCGCTGCGCAAGACTGGCTCCTCCCCTTTCTACAAATCGTATTCACTGGTTCTGGTACTGCATTGTTCTACTACAACATTGTGAATTCCGGTCGTATCCGTTTGATATTCACTTCCGTTGAAACTGGAGGTACAGGATTACGTGTATGAGTTCTGCTGCTTCGATTAGATAAGTTTGACACGATGGAAAGATATACTATTTGTGTTGTGTTTCTTCTTCGGGTCTGGGGTGGTGCACGCGCTCAATTTCGTAAGAGAGTAACTAACTTGCTACTGTACTGACATGTCCACATAAAATGAAGTAGATAATCATCTTTAGTATTGTGTTGTTCTTATGTTATTATTATGCTTTATTATTATCATTATTCATCATCATCTTTTAGAAACTACATTAAATCCACCACCTCCTATGTTAGAAGTATGTCCTGGTGATAAAAACACTTTGTCTTGCACAGAAGATGGAACGGCCTATATTATCTGGAACTGGAATGATACTAATATGAGAGATTATAGCTGGATCTCTAAGGAATTATAGTATTAATACTAGAGATCTTCTGTTGAGTAATAACAATATGATGGTATCAATTCGTCTTATATCTATTAATTCTTCACACGTACACTCTCAATTAGAGTTTACATTGTTTGAAAATGTTACGTCAGTCAATGTATTGTGCAACCGAGTGATGTTACTTGTAAAAAATAGAGGTAAGAGTGCACTATTGTAATTAGTTAATTTACCCGTGTTTAAATATAATTTTGTTAGAGTTTCTTATAATACTAAATTTAATGAATAACTTTAAGTCTCTCAGCATAAGGTGCAAACTCACCATTGTTTAACTCTTTTTGCAGAATGTTCAATTATTGGAGAAAACTTCAGAATTTTGGGACTTCACATAGTATTAAACTCATCAATTTTAACTTTTGAATGGGAAATATCTCCTGCATGTTTCATATCAGCTGTTATAAGTAATAATAATTTCAGTAAAGACATTGATAATGGTATACCTCTGGAGCTTGAATCTCCAAATGAACATCACAACATCAACTTAATTTTTCAATGTAACAACGATCAATTGGCAAGAATCAATATTACAGAAGTTACGGAAACAACACGATTTATGAATATTAATATTCCCAAAATGCATTTATCAGAAGTGGAAAACATTCATGTGATCAATGCAAAACAAAATTCTGATACTCAATACTATGAATGGATTTGGTCAAGTGAAAGTTCAGGTAATTGGCAAACATGTACCATGATTAAATAGAGAAGAGTCAGGGAAAAATCCCACAATATCTGGTTTAATATTAAAATGAACTCAAGATATGTAGTATATTACTAAGCACAACATCATGGTAGCTTTCTATACTTACTGTAACAGTGATTACAGTGTGCTTAAAAACCAGGGGAAAGAGATGCCTCTTGACAAAAAAAACACACAAGTTAAATCTTATAGGACTTTATTTAAGACAAACTGCAGTTTGCAGAAACTAAGAACAACTCTGGCACAGTCTATTATGGTATGTAAGTCTATAAAGCATGCAGCCAGGAGCAGAGTTTCACTTATACCTAATCATTTTTCAACACTCTTGATAGATGGCCTTTTCTCCTTCATTGCCAGGAGACTAATGATGATGTGTGTTAGCTATAAATTTTTATTTAAAAAGATACAAAAATAATTTCAAATATTCTCTCCTTTTGTCTCACATTATCCTAATTATAATAGCATCATTTAATTATTGTTTTAATTGCAAAGAAATGGATCTTTATGAAATATCTTATTATATAGATATTTGATGAAGAGAATATTAAATTACTAATAGCTAATTATCATTGGATTGCACTTTCAAATATAAAACTTTAATATGTAAAAAAAATTTTTTTAAACATATACCTTCTTGTGGTCATAGTTGATGGCGTGATCAATGCAATTGCTTCTTGCTATAATCTTCTTGATTGCAAATCATTGTTATTATTCTATACCACAAGGTTTATTTATATGAACTTTTCTTGACCCATGTATATTCATTTACTCATCACTTTTACTCATATCTCCTCCTATCTTCTCTGTTCTTCTACTGAGTCTGTCTGTCTTTCTATGAGATGGAATAAGTTGTGTGCCCTCCTATTGAGTGTGACAATGCTTTACCAATTCATTTTGTGACTATACTTACCCATTTAGTTAGTAATTGTGTATAGCCACCACTGATACTAATGAATTATTCATGAATAAAAACTCGGCTATTGGTGCCCTATAATAATAAATATACATTATTTAATAAGTAAAACTTTTTAATCCTATTCATAATAAGGACACTAGCTAGCTGCTATGTCTTCTGGAATTGTATACAATAACAAAATCAAATAAAAGCTGAATAGTAGTATATAGTATATACACATACAGTGTATTATGTCCCATGTAACATAATAGCCTTTCCCTCTTAGACATCATTTAGCACTCATATTTCGACTATGCAGCATGAAATCAGCATAGTTTGGAGTGTGTTTAAGTAATGCAAGAGTATTTAGATATGTCTGACTTTTACTCTTATTGCACCTGCTAAATCTGAGAACTGTATTGACCCTCCTACATTTATTTTCTGTATACTGTAACCAGTGGGATAACTCAAGTTATCACATAGAGTCTATAATGTTATCTCATGGCTGTATTACCAAGCTCAGTACCCAAATAGTTATAGCAACCTGCCTGGCTACCAGTTTCCTGGGTTATTACAGCTACCTTACTCCTGAGGAGCTTAGCTACAAGGTTTTAGCAGCTGCTAGAATACCACCTGGGAATGTTGGGAGGAGCCCCTAGATAGTTTTACTCCAACTTCACTCCTAGAGTTACTGGTTCTACATAGTACAAACTACTTCAGTGAAGATATCAAGCAAGGAATAAACCACTTATTACACTTGTCATAGTGATATAGCTATTATAGATGATTTCTCTCAGGTTTTATTTTCACATACCTCTGGCTCATGAAAATAAATTAGCCTGCTTTGTGAAATATTTCGCCATATCATACTCTGACTCATGTATTATGAAGAATCTACTTTACTGAGCTTAATTTAATGAAATTTCAGAAATTAAACCTAAAAGGATCAAAAGCAATTTCTTAGATTCAAGGCAGGGCAACTTACAATAAGTGCTGAACTGTGCTGATTTCATGTTACAAAGTAAAAATGAAGATATAATTTAAATAAATAATTTTCTAATAGCTAGCTATTGTGTATTAGAACCCGTTGCTATATTGTTACTAGGTGTACTAACTTGGTAAGTGTGCACTATTTTTTGCCTTTAGGTATAAAAACTGTGCATACTAACCACCCTTGGGGTATTGCTATTTTTGAGTTTTAGTTTAATAGAATAGGCGATAAAGCTGTGTGAGGCCTGGATATGATATGTGAGGGTCTACTACCCTCTCATATCCGACCTATACGGGACCAGCCCTAGTTCGGACAACTCTCCTGCTGACGCTCATACCGTAGCTAGCTGCTTAACTGTTTACCACAGAGCAGAGCAGCCCAGGGTCAGGTAGAGTTAGATCTGGAGATGATAACAGCTGGCAGCTACAATGCTAAAGTAAACCTGCCAGGTGTGCTTCAATTGAATTTTAATTGATTTTTAATTTTGGGCCGGAAATTCGCTTGACACCCGCCATATTTGTGCGAAAATGCTGATAAACCAAGTTGCTAATGGAAACTGGGCCATAAACGGGTTCTAAAATAGTTAGAGCATGCGCTCAGGTACTGGTGGATTTAGTGCACAAAGCCCTCGGGCCTACGGGCCCTTGGGCTTCAGTGCACTAAATCCACCAGTACCTAAGCGCGTATGCTCTAACTATTACGTAGTGCTGGGTTCTCACTTTACTGCTTCACTATTTGACTGCAATTTACCTATAATAAAATATTATATAGACCAAATTGATTCTTCACTGGCGAATACTCCTATATCGATTCAGGAAGCTAATTTAACTACTCCAACAAGTATACAATTAGCTACAATCATGAAAGTATTGCAATTTTAATGTTGATCTCTATTTACAGGATTAATGAATATTTCCACTCCAGGACATGGCATTAATATTACTATCATTTCAATAAATTCAATTTTCATAGGACTATTATTTATATTGATTGCTGCATTCACAGTTGTTTTTATTTTAATAAAATACAAGATGAAAACAAAAGGTAAGTTTACTGCTTTCATATTATTTTTATAAATAGTTTTATGAATGTATACCTTGCAGATAAAAATTACACGAAGTAAGAATTTTACATCAAATGTAAATTAATATTAATATCAAGTATTGTATCTATCTATCTAGAGCAATGAATACAGAAGATAGCCCTCAGGTATTCTCTCTATTGTTTTTTAACAATCATGAATCATGAGTCATTCATATTCTTTAGAATGAATCTGAATATGATCACGTCAAGTTTTATCCTGCAGCTGCTAATAAAGAACAGGTATTTCAATAATTATTGCCTAAAAACATTGCATGTTTGATAGTGAACCTTCAAGTTCAACATAGCTAATCTAAAAATATATACAAGTAAGAAAAGCTAGTACACTACATGTGAATATAATTCATTGCATTTGTTATTAATAGGTTAAGCTGTCACAAAAAAATGTCGTTGTTTTATTCAGTTCCTATGATAAAATTCAGTTTCTGGCAGCTTTGGTGACAAGAATGGTCATTACCCCTATTATTATAAATATGCAGATTTATATGTCTGTATACAAAATTAAAATGCCTTAAATATAGTCTGCAATTTGAGTCCATTATACACAATTATATCGTGCGCAAATTATACACTTACTAACTAATCATAACAATACAATGAAAAAAGAGATATTATAGAAATCGATTATTGCTATATACTAAGCTGCTTATTTGTGTTGAAATGTATCTTTTTCTTACAGAGTGATGAATATAGTACATTAAATAGTGGATTTCATCATCACCTGCGCACAATTCCAGGGCAGGATGAATATAATACAATTGGTTCTGTAATCAATGATGGCTTCGTAAGTAAATCATAATCATTGCCTTTATTATATTGTAACCAGTAATATTAATAGGAGAAGGAATAGCATGCTATATGGAGACATAAAAACACTCAAACTGTAGTATTAAGGATTGATAGCATGAATGACTCGAGAAAACTTTAATGAGTACAACTGAGTGAAATTTCTTGCAGCACGAGTACAATTAATCTGAATCCTAGTTTTCTGTGCTAATGTATATTATTAATTTGATACAACAGGAGAACATGACAAGTCTATATAATGTATTCACCATGCATAATGTGTATTTTAATAAAGAGAATGTTCTTGAAGCTTTGACTGTCAGAAGAATTTACAAAAAACATTTCGACAAATGTAGTAGCATATGTCTCTATACTTCTGTCAATAACAATCTGTATCACAGATTTATGGCTAGTAGTCATTATCTTCCAAGTGCTGTTGTATATGAATATCAATAGTCTATCTCACTATCACAGTTGATTTATTTGGCACCACCTAACATTTTAGCATCCACTTATGGGGCATCTTTCCGTTAAGTTACTAGATGGATAACTGAACAAATTCTGTGAGTAAACATCATTAAGTGGGTTACAGTGATCAATAGCTATTCCATCTCTTGTGTTATATTTTTTTATCACTCACCCATAACAGTGATACAATGTCTACTAATTTACTTGTTTAAATTTTACTCCATAATTTTAGCTAATCATGTTTATTCCAATTGTTTTTTCAGGTTACAGATGATTATGAATACACCACTGTAAGATTTCAGACTGGAGGACATACTCAGGGAGGAAAAAAATCTGTAAGAGGCAGCATTAAAAATTGTATGTATGTTTGTTTTAATAGCATTATACACAATACACTAAATTTGAGCATTTTCATGAATAATATTTTCCTCAAGCTATTATAAATTTAATCTTTAGAAGAAAGTAGCACAGAAGCCATATACTGCACTTGAAATTTCATCTTTGTACGTCATCACTGAAGAAGATATCCTACATTCTGCAGTTAGAGATACGATTATTATATCAAACTTGAAGTTAACTAACGAATATACTAATACTGTAAGACTCTCTGAATATTTAATACTTCGACACAATGCTGTATTGTCCATGAATTGGGAGTTCCCTTTATAGTGTAGCTATTAATTTAGACCAAATAAGTTTAGCTATTGTGAGGCAAATTGTAACAAGTTAGACTGGATGGTGGAATACTATCATTGGTGTGTACAGATTCATAAAAAGCAATGTTGAAATCTTTTGAATTGTTGCTTCTTTATAATTGTTGTATAAAAATGTTAGCTAGTTTGATAATATCTTAAAAACTAGTATTCAATGATGGCACTACCATTGTAACAATCTACACTATAATTGTCAGAGTAAATTCATTTAATTATATTTCCAGTTTACTTTATCAACACATTCATTACCAGATAAAGTGTTGATAGAGTAGCATAACTCAAAATGAAAATACATGAAATACCTCAAACAAAAGTGTAGATTGTTTATGTCAGTGCCATCACTGAACACTGGCACATAGTTCATTTGCGTTTGAACCTCCAAATTATACCACCTGTGTTGAAAAGACTTCACATGCACAGGGCAAAAACTTGAATTTCCTATAGTAACATATTTAGAACATTTCATGCTTTCACTACCATTCCTGTAGAGGATAGGGCTAAATGCCCTGCACTACTGTCCTAAATACGTTACTACAGGAAATTCAAGTTTTTGCCCTGTGATGCACCTAACTCAACATTAGTCATTTTAATTAACAGTTGTAATGTCTGCCTAGCAGGCCTTTTCTTTGTTAATGCACAATGATCCTAATTTCTTTATCCTGTTTTGAGACTTATCATTATCCACTTACTATTTATGTTGTATTCTTATTTTCAGGGGTGATGGAGTTATTTCAAAGTGGGGGGGGGGGGGGGGGGGGGAAAGGAGGGGGGCACCATGTACTATACAAAAATTTACTCTCATGAAAACCATTCTGACATTTTACAAAACATACAGCTCAATATTAACTGAATAAAGTTGAATTTGAGCCTCTTATCCAACAGCTTTTGTCTGTTGTCTGAAATTGAAGATGACTGTTATTCAGCAGTGTTGTTTTGGTTTAGAGATTCCAGTCTTTCTTAGTTTTAGTTATTTATACTAAAAAAATATTATGTTGAAGGCTTAGTTTTAGTTGTTTCTCCAAATTCTCCCTGAAGATTTAGTTAATTTTTAATTTTTCTTCAATGTCATGTAGAAAATTTAGTTAGTTATGCTATCAGTCAGCTTAGTTTTGGTTAATTTATGTTGTCACTCAAATTCTTCAATAATGAGACTTTTTAAAATGAAGATATAAATTGCCATCAAGTAAATATTATCTAAACCATATAAAAAATATCATACTTTATTTACAACACCTAAGATATCATAAAAATATCTGTTTTTGAAGTTCCTTGGGAAAACTATATGTTCTACTATCTTTAACCCTTTCGTTCCCGAATTGTTTGGACGCGCGCGGAAAAATCTAATCTTCTACCGCGGAATAGTGCATTACCGTTTTATTTTTTTAACTCGATTCAGGCTGGGAAAACCCCATAGCAACCATATATCACTAAATAGACCATGAGTTTGGGATTCCCCTCATTTTTTGATTGAGAAAATTGAATAATATTTAGGCCCTCTACTATTACTTAACCCTTTCGTTCCCAATCCCGCTTAAAAGCGGGTGAAGACAGGTTGGCTTCTCCGAATTTTTTAAAATAGTTACTTTATAGCTAGAACCTTCAGATTGCATACACAGGTGCCCAATGCATTGGAGAAGCATCTAATATAGCTTTCAGCCAGGGCTGCTTCGACAGGACCTCACAGCAGTTGCGTTTATTTCTTCCTCGGCAAAAAAATAAAACATCGGTTCTCCGTCGAATTTTAAAAAAAGTTACCTTCTTCACAGCAGCTTCATTTATGGATCCAGTCATCTCCAGAGCTTTGTAGAAGCAGCGAAAAATTGCTTGAGCCCAGTAGCCTTCCATAACACATTGAAACAACAGCTTCTTTGCCGACCAAGACTTTGCGGTTTGACTTACTGTCTTCTTTTTTTTTTATAAAATCGCCAGTTCAACTGGGGGCCTCCCCATTACGTACAGTCTTAGGTAATGCTTATTACATCATAGGAAAAAAGTGAGCGTGTCGTGTGATCCAGGTTACTATGCAAAAAAAAAAATTTTTTTCGAAGTCAATTTGGAAAAATGGCGCCTACCAGTTACAGTGCTGTGGAAGTTTTAGACTTGCTTGATACTGACTCTAGCGACTCAGGATCAAGCGGAGAAGAGGGAGACGACATGTAGGGCTATAGGAGGCCCATTATCAGGGTTGGGGACCAGACCCCGTCAACTCTGACACTGACAATGGAAGTCAAGAAGATGATCGATGTAAGCTTGTCTTTCTCTTGTCTTTCTCTTGAAAACTAGCAAGCTTCTGTTGTGGAAAGGACTTATTTATAGCTATATTGAGATAGAGAAAGCTGTTTAGCTATAATATATATATATTTCATTGAGTTTTGAGATTTGAAAGTGGGTTGTGGTTTGTTGATCAATTTCAAATTTTCAAAAAAATTTAATTTTTTTACCAGAATGTACTACTAGGACCAGATGTGTATGCAGTCACCGACCCGATTGTGAAGAGGGATTGTGAAGAGGACTCAGATGAGGCAACAGGAGCAGAGTCTCCAGTGATGAAGGAGAAGATGCCGGACCTGGCGAAGTACACTCGGAGCCCCACCCCCCCCCCTCCCAAACAAAAATCCTGTATGAAACCCCATACAATACATCATAAAGTTGCAATTATATAAAATTGTTTGTTTGTATTACAAATATCTTTGTTGTTTGTGTTTTTGTGTATATGAAATTGTTTTGTAGTGGAGCTTGACATCCGATGGCATATGTTCCTTGTGGACACTCATAGATGTCTCCTACATGATCACAATCACCACCAAACACAACAAACAACATATTTTATTGTTGAACTAATATAATATTGGTATAAAGTACATCAAACAATATTATTTCTATTTTTTTTTTTTATTATTGATGAGAAAAGTGGAATTTTTTTGGGAAATTTTTTTTTTTTTTTTTTTAAATGATCTAATTCAAGGTGCATTGTTCACAATAATAATTGCTTAGTCTTAGTTTTAATCATCCACTCTAGCTACTGATAGTTTTAGTTTTAATCGAACGTACTGCCTTCTAAAATATTAAGTTTTAGTTTTTTCATGTTCTCTATGCTTAGTTTTAGTTTTTCTTACCAAATGTAAAATACCCCAAAACTAAGGTGTCTAGTTTTAGTTAACTAAAACAACACTATTATTCAGATGCTACCAATGCATTATTCTTTTTAAACTTTAGTCGATGCACAGACCCCAATCTAGTATTTGGCAAATATCTGCTATTGGAGATGTCCATTTAGGGAGATTTTAATGTATAGATAATATATACATGTAATAAACAGAAATTGCTATTAAAATTAATAATTAAGGTTACAAACTACTAATATTATTTTCACTTTAATTTATACAGATAAGCTATTGAATTTAGATACTCTCCTCATACAATTGCGTGAAGTAGCTTGTAAGTGGGAGAGTTTGGGCAAGTATCTCAATTTCTCCAGAGAAGACATACAATTAATGAAAGATAATGCAACAAATGATTTTGATTGTCTCATTGAGCTATGTGACAATTGGATAAGAAGTCAAAAAGTGCCCACCTGGAAGAAAGTTGCTGATGCATTGAAGAATATTGGTGAACATGAGTTACATGATGAATTACTAAATATATATAAAACAGGTAATTTTAATTGCTCTTTATGATAACTCTATTGTTCCTTTATCTAAATAAGTAAATGTTTAGTTAATAGGAATTCAGCAAAAAGCATAGCATTGATTTTAAGCAAGCTTGCATTTCTCAGAAAAATTACAATGAATTTAATTATGTAAAATTAGTCAAAACTTATTTCCATTCTTTTAATTTGTCATCATAGGAGTTTTACCAGAAAAGAAAGTGGAAGTACAAGACAATGAAATGGATTTAACTGTAGATAATCCTCCTCCAATACCTCCTCAGCATTTTTGAACTTTACATTTTGAATTCCATTTTATTATGCATTTTATATTAGTTGTAATTATTGTTGTATCTATAGAGGCTAGCCAATATCATTGAATTTTTTTAACAGTATATAGATTTTATCCAAAGATAACTTTTCCTCTGTGAGATAAAAATTTCAGTGCTGCAATATTAGCTATATGAGCATAGTCGGGATATGTAATTGACATTGTAAGACTTTTTTCACTGGGTAGTTTCTAAGAGAGTTTTAATACTTCAAACAAAATTGCAAACTAAAATTTACTGCTACAACAAGTCAAAATAGTTATAATAAAATATTTAAGCTCAACATACCAAGCAAAAGAAAAGAAGCAACATTGTATTGATTTAAAATTTAGAATAGTAGTATGGATCTATTGTGGTGTTCTTTGGTGCTGTTTTTTTTTATCTGCCAGGTTCTACTACAATTTGGTATATGACTTTCAACCGCATTAAATATTTTCCATTGTCACAAGTCACTCTACTCATCACATGGTGCACATTCTGTTATAAAAAATAATAAATCAATCAATAATTTTTAACTTGGTAGATATGCAATGTAAGGCTAGAAATTATCTAAAACACCCTTATAATTTATAAAACTATATTGTTAGCAGTTAGAAATACTGAGTCGATAGCAGCTGATAGTTAATAGTGGAAATTCTGGTAAAGAATTCTCTAAATTATATGCCTGATACTTAACAAACCATACAAATTGAAATAGTATTATTATAAGAAACTATACGGCTGGATTTGGAATAATTTTTAGTATTAATACTATGGATCCTCTGTTGAGTAATGACAATTATGATGGTGTCAGTTTGTCCTATATCTATTAATTCTATTAATGGACATAATAAGGAACTTAAATTTTTTTTGTTAAAATTTGCACTAAGAAAATTATCATAGATGTTGCCATGAAAGTTTTTATATAATTTTTGGATAAAAGACAAAATAGCAATTAAGATGAACATAGCTGTGCTGAGAACAGCTCAGTCGTAACATCTTTTGCAATACACAATTATAGCTTATACTTCATTACATGATTGAAGTTACAATGTTTATGTGTTAGATTGAAACTGAACTTGATAATTGTGTTCATGTGTTTTTCTATTTAGCTATTGCTTAAAGTTTTAATTTAATGTAGCTCTGAATATTGACACCTCTTGTGCTGATCTCATTTTCTGTTTAGCACTTCCCAAGGTATTTTCCTAATAAACCCTCAAAGCCACAAGTGTAAAGGATACAATACAAATCAGCAATTAAATATCGTTCAGTCTGTTGTCAAGAATTTCAGTGAAGGTAACCAGTCTACGAGTGGCTTTTATAGCAATATCAAACTGATGCTGTCCACGATTTAAGCTCTTGATCATTATTTCATTTTTTGTTTTCAAACTGGAATAACTGGTCCAATTTAGGAATTAAAAATAGAAATTAACAGTATCAAAAAATTGGATGCTGAATAAGGAGACAAAAGAGGGACAAAGAGTGAAGAAGAGATAGAGAAAGTGAACTACTCTTGCTCAAGTTAGCAAATGCATGGAAGGCTAAATCTATTATGTGTATTATACATGACAAATGGAATTCATAGCTAAGGTTTAACATGAGTTGACCACAGTAATAGGAACACTCTTTGTCATAAGTCATTATTTTGCATAAATTAACGATTGTTTTATTCAAATAATTATAAACAAGTAAAATTTGGGAAAACATATTGGCTATACAATTTAGATTGTGAACAATACAATTGTTTGTGATTCAACTGTTCACCATGATTACACTATTATCTAACCTCATCTCACACAATGGTTTTTGGTCCACATGAACAGGTCAAACCAGTTACTATTATAGTTGTCAGTCACACTTTTTCTCTTGCTATGTTGTTTGAATGATCAATGATAGTTTGTCTTCATTTGACTCTTTGTTTTGAGTAGAGTACTTAGCTAGCTAGCTACTTTGAGTAGGTCAAGGATAGGTTAAGCAATAGACTTTGGATTTTAGTATTCTGGAGACGTTCCTCTCTACATACAAACTATTGACAGGAAAGAACTCTACAACAATGTTTTATAATCAATAGTTTCAAATTGCATTTTTTTAATAATAAAACAGGAACTTAATTGTTTTCTATAAATGTATTCAATGTGATATCAGAATATGTACTATACATGCTCATATATATATGTATATAAATGAAATCCTAATCTAATTGGTTACATAAAACATGTGATATCATAATAACTACCACACATGAAGAAGTGCTTGCGATAGTATTGAAATCCAATTAGTTTGTTACAATGATTTGATAGAGTATTAAAAAACACTGCCTCACAATTGCACTAGTTAATGTACTATATTGTGTAAGATTTCATATCATGTTAAGCTAATTAAATGCTGAATATATATCAAATCAATAATTGTTTATGTGCATAATATTTATTTATAAATGATAATACCTAGCTGATAGATTGAAACTTTTTCACCTAAAGGGATCTTGAAAAAAGCAAAGGATTAATGTGAAAAAATCTTAGTTATCACATTTTTCCTTTGCTTTTTTCCAGACCCCTTTACATGAGAAAGTTTAAATCTAGTTTATAGGAATGGTCAGAACTTGATAATTACTTATATATGAAATATTGCCATTCATAAAACTATTAACAATAATGTCATTATTTTGCTAGTAGCTATCCTACTTCTCCTTAACTGAGAATTACAGGCACTAGCAATAGTACTTATTACTTGTAGTACATCACTAATGCTACTAGAATGGCCAGGGGTAGCCATTCTTCAAACGTTCTTTGAGCTACCCTACTACAAAAATAACACTACAGCTGTGTGCAGCAAATATGCCTAGCATGTCATCAGCACATATAATAGTACGTGATCATAAATTGACCATAATAACTATGCTATAAATCAGTTACTAAAGTAAGCTCCTCCTTTATAAAGTAGGTCCTTACTTACAAAGTAGATGCTACTTTAAAAAGTAGGGCCATACCTAATTTAAAAAGTAAGTAATTGCTTATAAGGTAAGGCCTGACTTTTAAATAACAACTATGGACCTTCCTCAAATAATTTTTTTTTTTTTGTCCAATTTTAGTATATTGGGCGCTCCAAAGCTCCTCTCTAGTCCTGCTACTCGAAACCCTTTACCCAAGAATAGAGGTTGGAAAAGGGTCTCGCTGCGCAAGACTGGCTCCTCCCCTTTCTACAAATCGTATTCACTGGTTCTGGTACTGCATTGTTCTACTACAACATTGTGAATTCCAGTCGTATCCGTTTGATATTCACTTCCGTTGAAACTGGAAGATTACATGTATGATTTCTACTGAGATTAGATAAGTTTGACGCGATGGAAAGATGTACTATTTGTGTTGTGTTTCTTCTTCGGATCTGGGGTGGTGCACCCGCTCAATTTCGTAAGAGAGTAACTATCTTGCTACTATACTGACTGTATTATGTCTGATGAAAATATTATGCTAAGGATATTATATTGCTGTAAATACATTGACAAAGTATTTATAGCTCTTAAAGAAATCCTGCATAATTCAGCAATCTTCTAAATGTTGGGAGTAGGGTAGGCTGTTGCACAGATTGAATATTATCTTCTGTGCTTATGAATGCTTTCCCTTCTTCAAGCTACCATAACTAGAAAATTAGCTACTGTCCAGATAAAATGAAGTAGATAATCATCTTCAGTATTGTGTTGTTCTTATGTTATTATTATGCTTTATTATTATCATCATTCATCATCATCTTTTAGAAACTACATTAAATCCACCACCTCCTATATTAGAAGTATGTCCTGGTGATAAAAACACTTTGTCTTGCACAGAAGATGGAACGGCCTATATTATCTGGAACTGGAATAGTACTATTATGAGAGATTATATAGCTGGATCTCTAAGGAATTATAGTATTAATACTACAGATCCTCTGTTGAGTAATAACAATATGATGGTGTCAACTCGTCTTATATCTATTAATTCTTCACACGTACACTCTCAATTAGAGTTTAAATTGTTTGAAAATGTTACGTCAGTTAATGTATTGTGCAACCGAGTGATGTTACTTGTAAAAAATAGAGGTAAGAGTGCACTATTGTAATTTGTTAATTTACCCGTGTTTAAATACAATTTTGGTAGAGTTTCTTATAATACTAAATTTAATGAATAACTTTAAGTCTCAGCATAAGGTGCAAACTCACCATTGTTTAACTCTTTTTACAGAATGTTCAATTATTGGAGAAAACTTCAGAATTTTTCGACTTCGCATAGTATTAAACTCATCAATTTTAACTTTTGAATGGGAAATATCTCCTGCATGTTTCATATCAGCTGTTATAAGTAATAATAATTTCAGTCAAGACATTGATAATGGAATACCTCTGGAGCTTGAGTCACCAAATGAACATCACAACATCAACTTAATTTTTCGATGTAACAACGATCTATTGGCAAGAATCAATATTACAGAAGTTATGGAAACAACAAGATTTATGAATATTAATATTCCCAAAATGCATTTAGCAGAAGGGAAAAACATTCATGTAATCAGTGCACAACAAAATTCAGATACTCAATACTACTATGAATGGATTTGGTCAACTGAAAGTTCAGGTAATTTGCAAACATGCACCAATGATTAACTAGTGAAGAGTGAGGGAAAAATCCCACAATATCTGTTTTAATATTAAAATAAACTCAAGATATGTAGTATATTACTAAGCACAACATAATGGTAAATTTCTACTTACAGCAACAGTGATTACAGTGAGGCATCAAAATAACTCAACCAATGAAAATGGTACATGGAAACTCTGTCTTCATAAGAGAAAAAGCTAAACTAGCCAGGAACACTCACCAATATACATTTTCAAGTGAAACTTCACTTCATTCCACTCTGTTAACTTCCCTTAGCATAAAGCGAACTATACCACTGGCTGCCGAAATTATTCGCTCACGTGATTATGACATGACATAAGGGGGCATTGGCCATTAAAGCTGGTACCTACATGGAGTTGAAAGCTTCAGTTTTCTCAATGATTAGCCCAAAATTCAGAAAAGTAGCACAATAAAAGGTCTTAAATATTCGTCCTGAGTAATTTCATACCTAAGTTAACCGTTAATTGTCAGCAATCTCCAAAATCAGAGCATGACAGACAGACAGACAGACAAACAGACAAGACGACTACTGTAACCCTCTCGCGTGCGCGCTGAGGGCTAATGAGCTTGTGTAATATAACCATAAGATGACACTAGGTGATAACTTGAGTCATCTCAAGGATCACTACCTAAAGATAACATTGTGAAGACATCTGGAATAAATAAATAAATAAATAAATAAATATATATAATATATTTTATTGCAGCTTTGATATTTTTACTTGAATATTTCCGCATCACGCGAGCGTTCTGTATTCTCCCATATTGTACGGTTTATATTGTACGCTCCTTGTAGCGCGCGCGTAGCGAGTAAAATCAATGAAAATTGTATTGTAACCGGTTGAGAAAAATTTCAAAGAAGCAATAAATCACTTATCACACTCGTCGTACAATATGGGAATGATATTTTACTCTCACGCCACATTTTCACTCGCCTTTGGCTCGTGAAAATATTTTGCGTGCTCGTAAAATATTTTCCCATATTGTACTCTGACCGTGCTATAAGTAATTATATATAAATATTAAATCTATATATATATATAATAGCTTATACGAGTAAGAGTACAATATGGGAAAAATATTTTTACGAGCACGCAAAATATTTTCACGAGCCAAAGGCGAGTGAAAATGTGGCTGAGAGTAAAATATCATTCCCATATTGTACGACGAGTGTGATAAGTGATTTATTGCTGCCTTGATATTTTTCTCAACCGGTTACAATTCAATTTTCATTGATTTTACTCGCTACGCGCATGCGTAGTGTACCGTACAATATAAACCGTACAATATGGGAGAATACAGAACGCTCGCGTGATGCGGAAATATTCAATTAAAAATATAAAAGGTGCAATAAATAATAATATATCTACACTAGATATCTTCACGTTATTTTTAGGTAATGACCTATGAGATTACTCAAGTTATCACAGGCTTACCAGTTCCACTCCCCCACCCACCCCAATCACATGATTAGGAAGCCAGATCTTATTGTTGCGGCCATTATAACCACACTAGTCACACCCACTCGTTTATTGAAGTAATGTATGTAGAGTGTATATATCATATAGCTAACATAGCTACTTGAACATATGCAGTAAACAACACAATTACAAAAAATATTGAACAAAAAGCTGCATCCAAATTAGAACTTACAAACGCCGGCCTTTTGTGGCAGTCATAGTTTTATTTTCCTCAAACATGTGTGGCTATTAACTGAATGGAAAGACTCCTAGTAGCAAAAATGGCAATTTTGAAGACTAAAATTGCTGGAAGGATTTCTGAACTATGTTAGCTTTTCCATAAGGTCGCTTTGAAATAGTAAACAAGGACCAGGCTGATCTGGAGTTTCCTAAAAAATCTACCGAAAGGATCGATATTAGCTATCTAATCATGGCAGAAGTCATTTCAATGGCTCAATTTCGACCGCCCAAGTTCGATAATGAGAACGAGTTCCGGCAGAAAATAATACACACGACTCTATTTGTTAAAATATTGGTGCGGCCATGGCCCACCCGTTCCGACGCCGCTGCCAACCAGGTTAGAGCAGCTTCAAAAATATCAGCTGAGGTTGGGGGGGGAGCCTCTAGAGAGTTTTACACCAAGTTTACTCCTAGAGTTACTGGTCCTAGTACAAACTACTTCAGTAAAGATATCAAGCAAGGAATAAACCACTTATTACACTTGTCAGAGTGATGTGGTTAGATGATTTACTCTCACGCTCTATTATCACTCACCTCTGGCTCATGAAAATAAATTAGCCTGCTCGTGAAATATCATACTCTGACTAGTGTATTATGAAGAATCTATTTTGCCAAGCTTAACTTAATGAAATTTTTGTTACATACATAAATTAAATCTAAAAGAATCAAAAGCAATTTCTTAGATTCAAGGCAGGGCATCTTGCAATAAGTGCTGAACTGTGCTGATTTCATATTACGAAGACAGAATTTAAATCAATAATTTTGTAATAGCTAGCTATTGTGTAGCAGTGCTGGGTACTCACTATTGTTACTTCATTATTTTACTGTAATTTACCTATAATATAATATATAGACCCAACTAATGCTTCACTGGCGAGTACTCCTATTACATATCATGAAGCTAATTTAACTACTCCAACAAGTATGCAATTAGCTATAATCATGAAAGTATTCCATATTCTAATGTTGTTTTCTATTTACAGGATTAATGAATAATTCCACTTCACGACATAACATAAATATCATTTTAATAAGCACTATTTTCATAGTATTATTAATTATATTGATTGCTGGACTCACAGTTGTTTTTATTTTTAAAAAATACAAGATGAAAACAAAAGGTAAGTTTACTGCTTTATACTATTGTTATATATAGTTTTATGAATGTATACCTTGCAGATAAAGATGACATGAAGTAAGAATTTTACATCAAATTTAAAATAATATTAATATTAATTATTGTATTTATCTATCTAGAGCAATGAACACCAAACATAGCCCTCAGGTATTCTCACTATATATTTTTAACAATCATGAATCATGAATCATTCATATTTTTTAGAATGAATCTGAATATGATCACGTCAAATTTCATCCTGCAGCTGCTCATAATGAACAGGTATTTCAATAATTATTGCCTAAAAACATTGCATGTTTGATAGTGAACCTTCAAGTTCAACATAATCTTAAAATATGAACAAGTAAGAAAAGCTAGTACACTCACATATGAATACAATTCATTGAATTTGTTACTAATAGGCTAAGCTGTCACAAAAAATATGCCGTGTGTATGCAGTTCCTATGATAAAATTAAGTTTCTGGCAGCTTTGGTAACAAGAATAGTCATTACCCCTCTTATTATGATAAATATGCAGACTTATATGCCTGTATATACAAAATTAAAATGCCTTAAGTATAGTCTGCAATTTGAGTCCATTATACACAATTATATCGTTCGCTGAATCTGTGCCCTCTCTGTAGTAGCACTGCTATTAAGAACAACTTAGAACTGGCTGCTTAATGAAACAATACAAATTATGCACTTACTAACTAATCATAACAAAACAATGAAAAAATAGATATTTTAGAAATAGATTATTGCTATAGTTATTCAGCTGCTTATTTGTGTTGAAATGTATCTTTTCCTACAGAGTGATGAATACAGTACATTAAATAGTGGATTTCATCATCACCTGCGCACAATTTCAGGGCATGATGAATATAATACAATTGGTTCTGTAAACAATGATGGCTTCGTAAGTAAATCATAATCATAGCCTTTATTATATTGTAACCAGTAATATTAATAGGAGAAGGAATAGCATGCTATATGGAGACATAAAAACACTCAAACTGTAGTATTAAGGATTGATAGCATGAATGACTCGAGAAAATTTTAAGAAGTTAAATTGAGTGCAATTTCTTGCAGCACGAGTACAATTAATCTGAATCCTATTCTGTGCTAATGTATATTATTAATTTGATACAACAGGAGAACATGACAAGTCTATATAATGTATTCACCATGCATGATGTGTATTTAATAAAGATAATGTTCTTGAAGCTTTGACTGTCAGATGAATTTACAAAAACTTTTCAACAAATGTAGTAGCATATGTATCTATACTTCTGTCAATAACAATCTATATCACAGATTTAAGGCTAGTAGTTGGGGCCATGAAACTTCACTTACCAATATCTTTAGAGAATACAAAATGATTACTTATTATTATTGCCATAACCCTTTTTTCAGAGCTCCTAATCTCATGTTCTGGCTTGACAATTTCAGAGAATTTTATCCTTAAATTTACCAGATGTGCTATAACTATGAGCCTCCTAATCTTACATATTCTAATCTTCTGCTCTTGCTAACCTAATTTGGATAAATTGTATTGCTGTGTGCCATTTTAATGCTTCTACATTTTCTTTTTAAGTGTTACCTAATCAGTCTGAGTCACACACCATTACCATTTAAAAACGTTCATACAGATTGATTAGACATGAACATTTTTTGTGTACTCTATCTAATAAGAATAACTTTGATCAAACACTTGTCATATCTAAACAAATGTGCACTAAATATTATCATCAATTAAAGTATATCTGGCTCTCCTAGTATCATTATCTTCTAAGTGCTGTTGTATATGAACTTCATCAGTCTGTCTCACTACCACAGTTGATTTAATATGGCACCATCTTAATGTTTTAGCATGATTAATTCCACTTATGGAGCATCTCTCCATTGAGCTACTAGATGAATAACTGAACAAATTCTGTGAGTAAACATCGTTAAGTGGGTTACAATGATCACTAGCTATTCCATCTCTTGTGTTATATTTGTTTTTATCACTCACCCAACAGTGATACTAATTTACCTGTTTAAATTTCGCACCATAATTTTAGCTAATCATGTTTATTCTAATATATTGTTGTTGTTTCTTTAGGTTAAAGATGATTACGAATACACCACTGTAAGATTTCAGACTGGAGGACATACTCAGGGAGACAAAAAATATGTAAGAGGCAGCATTAAAGATTGTATGTATGTATTTTTAATAGTATCATGCACAATATATCAAATTTGATTATTTTCATGAATAATATTTCCTCAAGCTATTATGAATTTAATTTTTAGAAGAAAGTAGCACAAAATCCATGTAGTGCACTTGAAATTTCATCTTTGTACATTGGCGCTGAAGAAGATACCCTACATTCTGCAGGTAGAGATACGATTATTATATCAAACCTGAAGTTAGTAACGAATATACTAATACTGTAAGACTCTCTGAATATTTAATACTTCGACACAATGCTGTATCGTCCATGAATTGGGATGCCCTTTATAGTGTAGCTATTAATTTAAACCAAATAAGTTTAACTATTGTGAGGCAAATAGTAACTAGTTAGACTGGATGGTGGAATACTATCATTGGTGTGAACAGATTCATAAAAAGCAATGTTGAAAATTTTTTAATTGATGCTTCTTTATATTGTTGTTGATAAAATCTTAAAAATTAGTATTCAATGATGGCACTGCCATTGTAACAATCTACACTATAATTGTCAGAGTAAATTTGTTTAATTATATTTCCAGTTTCCTCCTTTATCAACACATTCATTGAAATACCAGATAAAGTGTTGATAGAGTAGCATAACTTAAAATGAAAATAAATGAAATACCTCAAACAAAAGTTGGTGTAGATTGTTTATGTCAGTGCCATAACTGAACTCTGTCACATAGTTCATTTGCTTTTGAACCTCCAAATTATACCACCTGTGTTGAAACGACTTCACATGCACCTTACTCAACATTAATCATTCTAATTAGCAGTTGTAAATGTCACCCTAGTGGGCCTTTTCTTTGTTAATGCATAATGTTCCATTGTTAATTTCTTTATCCTGTTTTGAGACTTTCATTATCCACTTACTATAATATTAATGTTGTACTATGTTGTATTCTTATTTCAGGGGTGATGGAGTTGTTTCAAAGAGGGGGGAGGGGGAGGGAGGCACCATGTACTATACAACAATTTCCTCTCATGACAACTATTCTTACATTTTACAAAACATTCAGCTTAATATTAACTGATCAAGTTGAATTTGAGCCTTTTATCCAACAGCTTTTGTCTGTCGTCTGAAATTGAAGATAACTGTTATTCAGATGCTACCTATACATTATTCTTATTGAACTTTCAGTCGGTACACAGGCTCCAATCCAGTATTGGGCAAATTTCTGTCATTGGAGATGTCCATTTAGGGAGATTTTAATGTTTAGTATAATATTATATATAATACATGTACTAAACAGAAATTGTTAAGGTTACAAACTACAAACATTATTTTCACTTTAATTTATACAGATAAGCTATTGAATTTAGATACTCTCCTCATACAATTGCGTGAAGTAGCTTGTAAGTGGGAGAGTTTGGGCAAGTATCTCAATTTCTCCATTGAAGACATACAATTAATAAAAGCTAAAGCAACAAATGATTTTGATTGTCTCATTGAGCTATGTGACAATTGGATAAGAAGTCAAAAAGTGCCCACCTGGAAGAAAGTTGCTGATGCATTGAAGAATATTGGTGAACATGAGTTACATGATGAATTCTTAAATATATATAAAACAGGTAATTTTAAGTGCTCTTTATGATAACTCTATTATTCCCCTTAATCTAAATAAGTAAATGCTTAGTTAATATGAATTCAGAAAAAAGCATAGTATTGATTTTAAGCTAACTTGCATTTCTCAGAAAAAATACAATGAATTTGATTATGTAAAATTAGTCAAAACTTATTTTCATTCTTTAATTCATAATTGTCATAAAATAGGAGTTTTACCAGAAAAGAAAGTGGAAGTACAAGACAATGAAATAGTTCTAACTGTAGATAATCCTCCTCCAATACCTCCTCAGCATTTTTGAACTTTACATTTGAATTCCATTTTATTATGCATTTTGTATTAGTTGTAATTATTGTTGTATCAATGGAGGCTAGCTAATGTCATTGAAATGTTTTTTAACAGTATATAAATTTTATCCAAAGATAACTTTTTCTCTGTGAGATAAAAATTTCAGTGCTGCAATATTAGCTATATGAGCATAGTCGGGATATGTAATTGACATTGTAAGACTTTTTTTCACTGGGTAGTTTTTAAGAGAGTTTTAATAGTTCAAACAAAATTGCTTACTAAAATTTACTGCTACAAGTCAAAATAGTTATAATAAAAAAATTAAGTTCAACAAACCAAGCAAAAGAAAAGAAGCAACATCGTATTGATTTAAAATTTAGAATAGTATGGATCTATTGTTGTGTTCTTTGGTGCTGTCTTTTTTATCTGCCAGGCTGTACTACAAGTTTGTATATGACTTTCAACCGCAACAAATATTTTCCATTGTCACAAGTCACTCTACTCATCACATTGTGCACATTCTGTTTTAAAATAAATAAATCAACAATTTTTTACTTGGTATATATGCAATGTATATAGGGTAGAAATAATCCTCATAATTATTTATTGTTAGCAGTTAGAAATACAGAGTCGATAGCAGCTGATAGCTATAGTGGAAATTCTGGTAAATAATTCTCTAAACGATTATGAAGTCTATGCCTGATACTTAATAAATCATACAAATTGAAATAGTATCATTATGAGAGACTATACAGTTGGATCTGGAATAATTTTTAGTATTAATACTACGGATCCTCTGCTGATTAACGACAATTATGATGGTGTCAATTTGTCCTATATCTATTAATTCTATTAATGGGCATAATAAGGAACTTAAATTATCTTTATTAAAATTTGCTCTAAGAAAATTATCCAAGATGTTGTTGTGAAAGTTTTTATAGAATTTTTGGATAAAAGACAAAATAGCAAACAAGATAAACATAGCTGTGTCTTTACTGAGAACAGCTCAGTCGTAACTTCTTTTGCAAAACACAATTATAGCTTATACTTCATTACATGATTGAAGTTACAGTGTTTTGTTAGGTTGCAAAGCTTAACTTGATACTTGTGTTCATGTGTTTTTCTATTTAGATATTGCTTAAAGTTTTAATTTACAGTAGCTCTGAATATTGACACCTCTTGTGCTGATTTCATTTTCTGTTTGTGGAATTAGCACTTTCCAAGGTATTTTTCTAATAAACCCTCAAAGCCACAAGTGTAAAAAATATAATACCAGCAATTAAATTTCGTTCAGTCTGTTGTCAAGAATTTCTGTGAAGGTAACCAGTACTCGTGGCTTTTGTAGCAATATCAAACTGATACTGTCCATGATTTAAGATCTTTTGAATATTGTTTAATTCTTCTGTTTTCAAACTGGAATAACTGGTCACATTTTCGGAATTAAAATAGGAATTAACAGTCTCAAAAAAATGCAGAAAAAGGAGACCATAGAGGAACAAAGAGTGAAGATAAGATTGAGAAAATGAAGAAGTATTGCTCAAATTTGCAGACAGAATGCAAGGCCACATCTACTATGTGTATTATATATGACAAATGGAATTCATAGCTAAGTTAAATATGAGTTGACGACATTAATAGAAATACACTTTGTCAATAAATTAAGTCATTTTTTTACAATACAACTGTAGCATTTTATTTAAATATTATAAACAAGTATAATTTGGGAACCATAATATTTTTGGGATTGTTAATAAAAACAATTGTTGTTATCAGTACAATTTTTACAATTATTTTCATAATTAATGCCTTCAAATTGCAATGTTTGAATAATTAAATGATAACAACAAAAAACGGGAACAATATTGCATACTATAAATTTAAACAATGTGATATCAGAATACGTACCAGTTATTATGTGCTCATATAATTATTTATTATTAGTAATGAAACCATTATCTAATTTGTTACATAAAATATGTAATATAATAACTACAACATAAAGTGTTTGCAAATTGAAATCCAAGCTAAACCAATCCTGTATATCTAAATATATTATAACAAATCAGTATAATTGTTGATGTGGATAAATTATACTTATAAATGATAAGGCTTAATGTGTGAAATACTGCTATTCATAAAACTACTATTAGAGATGTCCTAATTGTACTTTCTCCTTAACTGTGGTTATAATAACTTGTGCTATATCACTAATGCTACCAGAATGGCCAGGGGTAGCTATTTCTTCTAACTTTATTTGAGCTACCCTACCACAATAACAATCCTACAGCTGCAAGCAGAAAATACAATAGGCAATACGTCATCAGCACATAAAATAGTACAAGATCACAAAGTGGCCAAAGTATTATGCTAGAAATCAGTTACTAAAGTAAGCTCCTTTTTTATAAAGTAGGCCCTTACTTTACAAATTAGATGCATACTTTTAAAAAAAGTAGTTTAGGGGTATCTACTTTAATGACAACTATTGCCCTTTCTCATTTTTTTTTGTTTTTTGTTCAATTTAGTATAATGGGAACCCCAAAGCACCTCTCTAATCTGGCTACGCGAAACCCTTTACCCAAAATAAAGGTTACTGGCTCCTCCAGCAATCACTTGTTTTGATGGTGCATTGATCTCTCCTACTACATTGTGATTTCCAGTCGTATCCTTTTGATATTATCTTCCGTTGAAATTGGAGGTTAAAAGAATTACGTACAAGAGATCAGATTAGATATTTGACGCGATGGATAGATATACTATTTGTGCCCTGTTTCTTCTTCTAATCTCGGATGGTATATGCGTTGAATTTGAATTTCGTAAGAGAGTTACTAGCTTGGTACTGTACTGACGATATTAAATCTAATGAAAATATTATGTTTAGGAGATATTGGTGTAAATTCAGTGACAAAATATATATATATATCTTAAAACAATGCTGCATAATTCAGTAATCATGTTTGAAGTAGGGTAAGCAGTTGCACTGATTGAATATTTTCTGTTGTGCTTATGAATGCTTTCCTCTCTTCAAGCTACCATAAATTGAAAGTTAGCTACTGTCCAGATAAAATGAAGTAGATAATCATCTTTAGTATTGTGTTGTTCTTATGTTATTATTATGCTTTATTATTATCATCATTCATCATCATCTTTTAGAAACTACATTAAATCCACCACCTCCTACGTTAGAAGTATGTCCTGGTGAAAATTACACTTTGTCTTGCACAGAAAATAGAAGACCGCAAATTGATTGGAACTGGAATGATAATATTATAAGACAATACACAGCTGGATTAGATAACAATATTAATGCCACAGATCTTTTGTTGAGTAATAACAAGATGATGGTGTCAACTCGTCTTATATCAATTGATTCTTCACATGTACACTCTCAATTAGAGTTTACACTGTTTGAAAACGTTACTGCAGTGAATGTATCATGTAACCGAGTGAATTTACTTTTAAAAAATAGAAGTGAGTGTACATTGTTTCATTTTTTGCTTTACCCGTTTTTAAAAACAATTTTGGTAAGATTTTCTTAGAATACTTAACTACATGAATCAATTTAACAGTCTCACAATAAGGTGATAGCTCACAAATGTTTAACTTTATATACAGAATGCTCAACTACTCGAGAAAACTTCAGAATTTTGGGACTTCATGTATTATTAAACTCATCAATTTTAACTTTAGAATGGGAAGTATTTCCTGCATGTTTCATCTCAGCTGTTATAAGTAATAATAATTTCAGTCGAGATATTGATAATGGAAGACCTCTGGAGCTTGAGTCACCAAATGAACATCACAACATCGACTTAAAGCTTCCATGTAGCGACGATCTATTAGCAAGAATCAATATTACAGAAGTTTCTATTACAAGAATTATGACAATAAATATTGCAGAAATGCATTTAGCAGAAGGGGAAAACATTCGTGTAAGTGCACAACAAAATTCAGATACTCAATACTATGAATGGATTTGGCCAAAGAAAAGTTCAGGTAATTTGCAAACATGTACCAATAATGAAATAGTGAAGAGAGATGGGAAAATCCCTCAGTATGTCTGTTATAATATTATTAAAACTAATTCAAGATGTGTACTATATTTCCAAGTACCACATCATGGGAACTTTCTTTGAACTAAAACAAACATTTTTGTGAAGGACTCAAAGCCTTCTCTCATGTGTGCCTCAACAAAGTGTCATGGAGTATTTGTTCACCTTCTTCTATTGCGTAGAATAGGACCTTCAAAATGACACCTAAAATCAAATTGTGGAAGAGGGCAAAGCTTTTTGAAGTCAAAGTAGGGACCCTACTAGTTAGCTGCCATGGTAATATACTTACAGTAACTGTGATTGCAGTGTGTTTACAGACCAGGGGAAAGAGATGCCTTTCGACTATTAAATAACAAGAACTAGTTATACCTAATTAGACTATATTTAAGACTAACTGCAGTTTGCAAGAGCTGAGAACCACTCTGGCTCAGTCTATTGTGGTATTGATAAAGCATGCTGCCGCAAGGGACAGAGTTTCACTACCTAAATCATTTTTTCAACTCCCTTGATATTATGACTTTTTTCTCCATTACTGGGAGACTAATGATGTTGTGTTTTGTTATAGTATTAGCTATAAATTTTTATTCCAAAAAAGTATAAAAATAATTTCAAAAATTCACTCCTTTGGTCTCACATCATCCATATTAAAACTAGTGGTGTGCTTGAGCACAAATGGCGAGCGAGCCTAAAGACTATACTATTTTTATTGACTTCTAACACTGAAGCTAATGAAAATAAGGTCCAGTTTTTAAATTTAGCATAGCCATACAGGGTAAAGGTATTTCAGTGCCATAGTAACAACTCTCTGCAACTGCTTGAATTGAAGGAAAAAACAACAACAACAAAACAATACGCGTTATTTAAACGTTTTCTTTGTGATATTCTTTAGCTAAGTAGTGGTTGCGTAACACACAATGCTTTGACACAGCTGGACATGCACCTACACAGACTTACCTTGGCTGTAGTCTAGTGGACAATGTATTTTCAGGTAAATACTGTGCGCACGGCTTGTAACCATGACAAAGAGCGCATTGACTTACCACCGCCACTAACTCGAATAGAAATGGAAGTCCCTTAAGTTTTCAAGTATTAACTGCACCCGCAAAAGAATTCAAAACGGTAAACAATTCAATTTCTAGGGTGATACGGGTACTGATCGATAAACCAGAGGACTCTGTTTAGTGCAATTTGGGACGGGATCGAACAAATAACTAACACAAAAACGCGAGGGTCAAAGTACAAAATGACATACGTACGTCCAAACATATATACAAATAAATAAACATCCCCGATTTTTTCATTTTTACCCCTGTAAGTGTCTCACTCGCTACGCTCGCTCGCCAATAACATCAATTAATATTTTTTGAATGTAAGGAAATCGATCTTCATGAAATATCATTTGTTCCAGTGTAACAATAGAATAGCTTTTCCCACTTAGACATACATCTTTTAGAAACTCACATTTGACTATGAAACATGAAATCAGCATAGTTTGGCATGTGTTTAAATAATGCAATAGTCTTTCAATATGTCTGAATTTTACTCTTATTGCCCCTGCTAAAATCTAAGAACTGTTTTGACCCTCCTAGACAAATTTTCTATAAACCACTTGTGTATATTTTTTTTGTTTATTTGCTTTTTTGTTCATTTCTTATTTATATATGTATTTTTTATTGTTACAGCTAACTGAACATAGTGTTGCCTTTTCATTTTTTTAAAACCAGATATCAATATTCCACCCTAAATATCTTCACAATGATATCTTTAGGGACATGACAGTTATTCACTGTTATTTTATGGCAAGCTCATTACCTTGCTGTGCAACCAGCCAAACTATCAATTTTCTGGTTTTTACAGCTACCTTCCTCTGGTGCATTCTGCTCAACAGGGTTAGAGCAGCTGCTAAATTGTAGGGCTGGGAGTGAGGTAGCCCCTACAACCAACTTTAGCTGTGAGTTACCCTTCCTCTAGTACTAAAACTATACAGTAGTAAAAATATCTAGTGTACAATAAACCACTTACTACACTTGTCAGAGTGATATGGCAAAGTATTTCACTCTCAGGCTTTATTTTCACTCTGCCTCTTGAAAATAAATTAGCCTCCTCATGAAATATTTCACCATATCACACTCTGACTCGTGTAATAAGTACTATTTATTGCAGCTTTGATATTTTTACTTGAATATTTCCGCATCACGCGAGCGTTCTGTATTCTCCCATATTGTACGGTTTATATTGTACGCTCCTTGTAGCGCGCGCGTAGCGAGTAAAATCAATGAAAATTGTATTGTAACCGGTTGAGAAAAATTTCAAAGAAGAAATAAATCACTTATCACACTCGTCGTACAATATGGGAATGATATTTTACTCTCACGCCACATTTTCACTCGCCTTTGGCTCGTGAAAATATTTTGCGTGCTCGTAAAATATTTTCCCATATTGTACTCAGACTCGTGCTATAAGTATTATATATATATATATATATATATATATATTGTGTATGTGTGTGAAGAATTTTCTTTACCCAGCTTAATTTAATGAAATGTTTGGTTACATACAGAAATTAAATCTACAAGGAGCAAAATCAATTTATTAGATTCAAGGGGGGTTTTATGAGAGTAAATATTATTCATGTTCAAAGATTCTTAAGCATACCTTAAAAATATGCTGAGCTGTGCTGATTTCATTTTACAAAGTTAAAATGATGACAGAATTTGAATAAATAATAGCTACCTATTGTGTAGCAGTGCTGGGTTCTCACTATTGCTGCTTCATTCATTGACTGTAATATGCCTGTAATAAAATGTATAGACCCAACAACTAATTTTTCACTGACGAGTACTCCTACACATGAAGACAATACAACTACTCAGACTGGTATGCAATTAGCTAAAATCATAAAAGTATTGCATTTTTTAATGTTGTTTTCTATTTACATAATTACTGAATAACTCTACTCCAGGACATGGCATTGATATTACTATCATTTTAATAAGTACAGTTTTCATAGGATTATTATTTCTATTGATTGCTGCATTCACAGTTGCTTTTATTTTAATAAAATACAAAATGAAAACAAAAGGTAAGCTTTCAGCTTTATACTATTTTTATAAAAAGTTTTATGAATGTATATACCTTGCAGATAAAGATGACATGAAGTAAGAAATTTAAATCAAATGTAAAATAATAATAATATCAATTACTGTATTTTATCTATCTAGAGCAATGAACACGGAAGATAGCCCTCAGGTATTCTCACTATGTTTTTAACAATAATAAATCATTCATATTTTTTTTAGAATGATGTATCTAATTATGATCACGTCAAGTTTTATCCTGCAGCTGCTCATAATGAACAGGTATTTCAATTATTATTGCCTAAAAACATTGCAGATTTGATAATGAAACTTCAAGATCAATATTTCAAATTTGAACTAAGCAAAAAAAAATTATTTTCCATAATCTTAAAATTATTGACAAAGTAAGCAAAGCTAGTGTTCTTACATGTGACAATAATTCATTCAGATTATTACTGTAATAGGCTAAGCTGTCACAAACAAAATGCCTTTGTTTAAATCAGCTCCTATGATAGCATTCACTTTCTGACAGCTTGGTGACAAGAATTGTCATTACCTCTCTTGCTATTATGAATATGCAGATGTATCACTGTAAAAAATGGGATATGTATAGCACACCAAATAAAATGGTCTAAAATGTTTCAATAATGTGATACCTCAATGAAATGACAAATCTATTGCTTGAGACTGAGTGTGAACATAGTTGTTGATAATCAATAAACTTTTTCAATGTACATGTTGCATTAATAGAAGTTTCATAGGAATGATGTTTCAAGAAGCATATGTTTTATACATTTGAATCACAAATAAACACTGATTATTACCAAATACAATAACATACTTAACTTTTCCAAATACTGGCACGAGAGAGTTTTCCAAAGTTGTAAACAACCCAGCTTGTACCTGCTGCTGTAATTTTAGCTCAAACAACTCTAGAGAATACAAAATAAATATTGTGAAATTTTAGCTTAATACAACGAATCACATGGACAACTGATTGTGTGTGTGTAATGAGTGATCGAGTGTATGTGAAATGAGGGATTGAGTGTGTGCCTGTATTTGCAAATATAGTCTGCAATTGGAGTCTATTATACACAATTATATCGTTTGCTGAATCTGTGCCCTCTCTGTATTAGCACTGCTATTAAAAACAACTTAGAACTGGCTGCTTAATGAAACAATACAAATTATACACTTACTAACTAATCATAACAAAACAATGAAAAAAGAGATATTTTAGAAATCGATTATTGCTATAGTTATTCAGCTGCTTATTTGTGTTGAAATGTATCTTTTTCCTACAGAGTGATGAATACAGTACATTAAATAGTGGATTTCATCATCACCTGCGCACAATTCCAGGGCAGGATGAATATAATACAATTGGCTCAGTAAACAATGATGGTTTCGTAAGTAAATCATAATCATATCTTTTATTATTATTAGTATAGCAGTAACATTAATAAGAAAAGGAATAATGTGCTATATGTAGATATAATAGCACTCTAAATCATGGTATTCAGGTTTGATAGCATGAATGACTAGAGAAAATTTCACAGAGTGAAACTGAGTGAAATTTCTTGCAGCACGAGTTCTATCAATCTGAATCCTCAGTTTTTCTGTACTGATATATTATTAATTTGATACGGCAGGAAAACATGATGAGTCTATATAATTATATTCACCATGCACGATGTGTATTTACATTTAAGCCTACAACATTTAATAAAAAGAATGTTCTTGAAGTTATCACTGTCAGAAAAATTTAACAAATACTTTTTGACTGATAAAGTATGCCTATACACTTCTGTCAAAAACAATCTGTATCACATTAAAGATGAACCATATTACCATAGGAATATCCTGCCAACGTCAGAGTTTACACTCATTAAACTTACAATGTATGTGCTTTTATAGCATTAACTTTCTATCAATACCATAGTAAGTCTTTTTAATAGTAGTATTTTAATTACTTCATTTGTTACCACAGCAATGGAAAACTCGAATACAATATGATTGACAATGATCAATCCGTGAGTTCTCTGGACTTACCAATTGAACAATATTGAGGCAAAATTGTAGGGCCATTCTATTTAGCAACAGAAAGAAGTTATGAATAATGGTAGAATCTACCAATATCTTTAGAGAACATAAAATGATTAGATATTATATTGTCGCCATAACCCTTTTTTGGAGTTTCTAATTTCATGTTCTGGCTTGACAATTTCAAAGAATTTTAACTTTAAATGACCAGAAGTGCTATAACTGTACACTAAAAAGTTATCAGCAATTAAATGCTCGATTGTATCTTGCTCTCATACTGTCATTATCTGCCAAGTGCTGCTGTATATGAACTACATCAGTCTGTCTCACTACTACAGTTGACTTATTATAGCACCTTAATGTTTTAGCATGATTAATTAATTTAGCAATCAAATTTCACTTATTGCGCATCTTTCTGTTAAGTTACTAGATGGATAACTGAACTAATTCTGTGATTAAATACCATATAATATGTTACATATAATCAATAGCTATTGTATCTCTTGTATTATATTTGTTATCACTCACCAAAAGTGGTACAATGTCTGCTAATTTACCTGTTTAAAATTTACACAATAATTTTATCTATCATGTTTAATCAAATATAATTGTTTCTTTAGGTTAAAGATGATTATGAATACACCACTGTAAGATTTCATTCTGAAGGACATACTCAGAGAGGTCAAAAATCTGTAAGAAGCAGCATAAAAGTTTGTATTTCTTTAATAGCATCATACATAATATATTTATTCTAAATTTGAGCATTTTCATGAATAATAATTTCCTTAAGCTATTATAAATTTGATTTTTTTAGAAGAAAATAGCACAAAAGCCATATACTGCACTTGAAATTTCATCTTTGTACACCAGCGCTGAAGAAGATACCCTACATTCTGCAGGTAGAGCTCTAATATTATTGGGATCATCCACTCTACTCTCTTTATCCCAGTAGCCAAAGAAAACGGATTTTCCCTTATGATGGCAGTTCCTAAATACCAACTGTGTTCTGTAGTTAGTAATGATATTGGGATAAAGCAGCTGGTTTTATTGGTTATTGCAAACAGAATTGAATTCATGAGCCAATCAGTTTTGAAATTCGATCACAGAATGTAATAATATGAACATACTGTATACCCCACAAGTCACATCCGAGGAGGCCTGTGTCCCCCCCCCCCCCCCCCCCTTCCATTACCACTGATTTTGTAGTTAGTTGCTCTATTAGGCTAGTTTGTACAAGTCACTCCAGTTGTATTGATAATGCATCGTTGTTTAATGATTTCTCTTTGATACTGAAGTTGAAGTTTGTGCTTACTTACTTAGCTATCGCTCTCTCTGTATACAGTGCTCTTGCTAACCACCTATGCAATATATATACATATTCACCATATTATTATTGAAAAGGCTTAGTGGATAAAAAAATCATGGCCAGTGCTATAAAAGAATTAACGTGCCTGCTTCTCTTGTAATTAGGAAGTGTGGCCAAATGTCCACATTCGGGAAGCAGTTTGCTTTGATTTTGAGCCTTTCATCCAACCACTTTTGTATGTTGCCTGAAATTGAAGGTGACTCTTATTCACATGCTATAACAATACATTATATTCTTATTGAACTTTCAGTAAGTGCACGGACTCCGGTCCAGTTTTGGGAAAATATCCGCTATTGGAGATGTCATTTAGGGAGAGAGTAATGTATAGTGAATAGTAAATATACGTGTACTACACAGAAACTGCTAATAGAATGTGATATACAACTATGAACATTATTTTCACTTTTTTGTATACAGATAAGCTATTGAATTTAGATACTCTCCTCATACAATTGCGTGAAGTAGCTTGTAAGTGGGAGAGTTTGGGCAAGTGTCTCAATTTTACCAGAGAAGACATACAATTAATGAAAGCTAAAGCAACAAATGATTTTGATTGTCTGATTGAGCTATGTGACAATTGGATAAGAATTCAAAAAGTCCCCACCTGGAAGAAAGTTGCTGATGCTTTGAAGAATATTGGTGAACATGAGTTACATGATGAATTCTTAAATATATATAAAACAGGTAATTTTAATTACTCTTTATGAAAACTCTATTATTCCTTTATCTCAATAAGTAAAGGTTTAGTTCATAGGAATTCAGCATAAAGTCAATGCATTAATCTTAACTAGTAATTTGATATGTAAAATTAGTGAAAACTTATCTCCATTCTTTATTTGTCATAATAGGAGTTTTACCAGAAAAGAAAGTGGAAGTACAAGACAATGAAGTGGATTTAACTGTAGATAATCCTCCTCCAATACCTCCTCAGCATTTTTGAACTTTTCAATTTAAATTCCTTTTTTTATGTATTTTGTATTTGTTGTAATTATTGTTGTATTAATAAAGGCTAGCTAATGTCATTGAAATTGTTTTTAACAGTATATAGATTTTATCCAAAAATAATTTCAGTCGTGCAATACTAGCTATATGAGCATGCTCAAGAGATATAAATGACATTGTAAAACTTTTTTCACTTGGTTGTTTGTAGGAGAGTATTAAATTCCATCAAACAAAGTAGCCTAGTAAAGTTTACGGCAAACAAGCGAATAGTTATACTAAAAAGTAATGAAGTTCAATAAACCAAACAAAAGATAAAAACATCATATTGATATTAAAATTAGAATAGCTTGGAGGTATTTGTGTTTTGTTGTTGTTGTTGTTTTTGTGTGTATGAATTTGTTTCATTTATTTATCTACCAGGCTGTACTTCAAGTTGGTATATGACTTTTCAACTGCAACAAATATTTTCCATTGTCAAAAGTTACTCTACTGATCACTTGTTATATAATCTGCTGTAAAATCAAGCAATCTATAATTTTAAATAACTTGATAGATATGCAATTTATATACCAGAAAAAATCCAAAACACCCTTATTATATTAAAGTTTATTCTTAGCAGTTAGAAATATTGTATTTTCTTTGAGCTACCCTACTACAAAAATAACACTACAGCTGCATGCACCTAATATGCCAATCATGTTATCAGCATATAAAATATTACATGATCACAAACTGACTAACGTATTAATAGAAATCAGTTACTAAAGTAAACTCCTCCTTTATAAAATAGGCCCCTCTTTACAAAGTAGATGTATACTTTAAAAAGTAGAGCCTTAGTGTTTAGGGGTACCTACTTTAGTAAGGTCCAACTTTGAAATACCAACTATGGCCCTTCACCAAATTGATTTTTTTCCCCCTTCATTTTAGTATATTGGGCACTCCAAAGCTCCTCTCTAGTCTGGCAACCAGAGACCCTTTACCCAAGAATATAGTTTCAGTAAGAAACCTCGGCAAGACTGGCTCCTCCCCTTGCTACAAATCGTTTTTACCGGTTTTGGTACTGCGTCGTTCTCCTAAAACATTGTGAATTCCTGTTGTATCTTTTGGTTATCTTCCGTTAAAACTGGAGGTAATGTATTCCGTGTAAGAGTTCTACTGCTCAGATTAGATAAGTTTGACATGATGGAAAGATATACTATTTGTATTCTGTTTCTTCTTCGGATCTCGGGTGATACATGCGCTCAAAATCGTAAGAGAGTAACTAACTTGCTACTATACTAACGGCATTATTTCTGATGAAAATATTATGCTAAGGATATATTGCTGTAAATTCAGTGACAAAGTATTATAGCCCTTAATAAAATCCTGCATAATTAATCAATAGGAGGCTGTTGCACTGATTGAAAGTTTTCTACTGTGCTTATGAATGCTTTCCTCTTCAAGCTACCATAAATAGAGAGTTAGCTACTGTCCAGATAAAATTAAGTAGATAAACATTTTTAGTGTTATGTTTTCATTATTATTGCATTATTATTATCATCATTCATCATCATCTTTTAGAAACTATGCTAAATCCACCGCCTCCTGTGTTAGAAGTATGTCCTGGTGAAAATTACACTTTGTCTTGCACAGAAAAGGGAACTGCTCGTATTGCTTGGAACTGGAATGATATTACTATGAGAGAATATATATCTGGATTAGATAACAATAGTAATACTACAGATCTTCTGTTGAGTAATAATAATATGACGGTGTCAACTCGTCTTCTATCTATTAATTATTCATATGTACACTCTCAATTAGAGTTTACATTGTTTGAAAATGTTACATCAGTTAATGTATCATGCAACCGAGTGATGTTACTTGTAAAAAATAGAGGTACGAGTGCATTATTATAATATTTTGTTACTTTACTGGTGTTTTATATATGTGGCATTGCTACATCGTACTTAAGCATGTATGAAAAGTTCAAGTCTGTACTTTGACCTTTGACCCCTAGAGGGTCCATTGCATATTTCCAGAATGGTAAGGGGTGTGAACCTTGTCAAAGCATCATTGTGTTTTATTCATTGTTCTGCACCACACCCTAATAATTTAAAGTTCGTTGGAACAAAACACAAAAAATGACATTGTGCAAGTTATAGGACAACATATACAGCACCTGGCTGTGACTGCATGTCAAAAAATGAGGCAAACAAGTGAGGGCAAAAAAAATCTGTACTAGATAAAAAGAGGGACGTAGGAATGGAGGGGTTCTATAAACGTCAATCTCACACCTACGTTATTGCTAGTGGACTTTGATAACAACCACTTGAGGGAATAACGTAGGTATGAGATTGACATTTATAGAACCCCTCCATTCCTACGTCCCTCTTTATATCATAAAATGCCAGCACCTGTAGGTGGAATAAGGCTACAGAGTGGTGAAAGAAAGAAAGAATGGAAACGAGGGCAAGGGCGAGGTCAGAGACTGGGACAAGGGAAGGGGCGTGGGCAAACACAGGGACAAGGACGGGGGCATGGACTTAGAAGAAAGAAAAAAACAATTTCTCTATACGCAAATTGTCTGATACCGATTCTAATGTCGTCACAATATCCCATACTTTCTATCCTACACATGAAGTTGGAACTCACATTCCATCACATATTGATATAACATCATCTATAGATAATTTCAGATAATATTTTAATAAAAATATCATTCAAATTATAACATCCGCTACAAATGAATATGCAGAACATATGAAAGATATCAAGAAATTAATGTATCGAAACTTCCCAGAAATGTCACTAGATGATTTTTTGCTGTAATAGGAATCCTCATTCATATGGGGTATCGTAAAGTTCCTCAGTATCGACTCATATAGAGCTTTACCAGCCTTTGTTTTCATCCAATCTTTTTTTTTCAAAAGTCATCAGTAAAAACAAATTCCAAAGTTTCCTGTCATTTTGCATATAACTAGTTCAAATAGTGAGAAAGAATTTCAATCTAAAGGTGATAAGTTGTGCGAAGTTTGAGTGCTAACTGATCACCTTCAAAAATGTTGCCTAGATTAATACCAACCACATCATGAGATTAGTGTAGATGAGCACATGGTTCACAAAAGCATGTTTTTTCCTTATTGCCAGTATATAAGCAACAAACCCACTAAGTGGGTAGTCTCGCCAGGTCAGACCCTTTACCATAAGCAAGCGAGGCAAGGGTCTGATCAAACTCGGTACTCGAAATTGTTCTGCACCATCTGCAATATTTTTACTGTGCGAGTGTCAACTGAGTGCTTACGTCATAGGCTAAACATCTAATTCTAATTGACAATGTGAATACTTATAATATGAGCTTAGGCGGCACATTTGATGATGTAGGCATATTCTGCATGTCATTCACAAATTTCGTGGATAATGTGAACAAAAAAGTCAATCGAGTGTGACCAGATCCTTTACCATGCTTGGTAAAGGGTCTGATCTGCGAGACTACTAAGTGGGGGTTCATATTGTGGTGCCTCTGTGATTCACACAATGGATATACATGCTCTTTCTTGGTTTATTGTGGAAGGAAAGGTGAGGTACGGAGTCCTAATGGTTTGACCTATGATGTGGTGCATAGTTTTGATAAAGTCATTTTTGTTAAATAGATACTCATTATTATATTATATAACTTTTACACCAGCCCTGTGCTTGTTTCAGAACTGTATAAAGAATGTATTCATGTTACTGGCACCTTAGGTGTGCCCATATTGGAGTATTTTCACAAATAAAACAACTTATTCGCGTAAAAATGCTACTCATGAGGTGGTGTGTAAATAGAGATGGGATCTGTGTGTATGCAGTGCATACCCTCCAACTTTTCCAAAGGAGCTTCAGGGACCATAGCCACGCCCGCCACTAATTAACTAAATAAGTACGATTAAGACTAATAAATAGGTGTAGCATTTAAATTATATTGGATTTTTGAAAGTTTAAAAAAATTTCTGTGGAAAAGAATTGAATTTTTTTCATTATCAAGTGCTTACTCAATGAGGACAGAGATATTGCATGGAACTTTATTCTAGTTCATCTAAGTTTTACGATAGTTGTATACAACTACCTCAAACCTTGGAAGAGATTTATATTTGATGTATCAAAATATATATCCAACATTATTCCCTACACTAAATGTCTGTTCATTGTAATAGTAAATTGCTGTTGCTTTTGTTTATGTATTTATTTTATAGTCATTATTATACAAAGTTTGTTGTGCTAGCTAGAAAGTAGTAAATAACCACTACTTTATTACTGCTTTTACCTTTAGAGCTTCTCCCTATACCAGTGAATTGTAGAGGCCAGTTAAACTAAAGGAGTTAGTTCAAACTTTTTTTCTTTTTTTTTAAAGTACAATAGCCAAGTGGCCAACACAAACCCAGCTGCTTTAACCAAGTTTGGAAAATATACCTTTTCAACACATTTCTAAATGTCTATGCCCTTGTTGTATAGGAAAAAGAGGGAGAGAAAAAGCACTATTGATTTTCTTCACAATTAAAGATTATAGATTTGATTACTCTCTTTTTCCTTTTATTATTCGCCTAAATATCCTTTTTTTTTCCTCTAGAATTTTCCCACTATGTAATTTCATGTCTACTATTCCAGAAATAATTCTTGCCTAGTTGGGATACTTAGAGTTAATGCAACTTTTTGGTTACATACAGAAATTAAATCTAAAAGGAGCAAAAGCAACTTCTTAGATACAAGGGGGGCTTTATGAGAGTAATTATCAGACATATTCATAGACTCTTAAGCAGAACTTGAAACTGTGCTGATTTCATAATTACAAATTCAAAATGAACACAGAATTAGAATACAGCTAGCTATTATGTAGTAGTGCTGAGTTTTCACTATTGCTGCTTCATTATTTTGACTGCAATTTACCTATAAACAAATATATAGACCCAGGTTGCTCACTGGTGAGTACTACTCCTACAAATCCTGAAGACAGTACAACTACTCCAACAAGTATGCAATTAGCTAAAATCATATAAAAGTGTTGCACATTCTAATGTTGTTTTATATTTAGCTACAGGATCAACGACAAATTCTGCTCTTATCATTATAATAAGCACAGTTTTTATAGTATTATTAATTATATTGATAGCTGGACTCACAGTTATTTTTATTTTAATAAAATATAAAATGAAAACAAAAGGTGAGTTAAGCTCTACATTATTTTTATAAATAGTTTTATGAATGTACATGTATACCTTGCAGATAAAGATTACACGAAGTAAGAATTTTACATCAAATGTAAAATAATAATAATATCAATATTGTATTTATCTATCTAGAGCAGTGGACACAAAATATAGCCCTCAGGTATTCCCTCTTTTCTTTTTTCTTTTTTAACAATCATGAAGCATTCATATTTTTTTAGAATGATGTATCTGATTATGATCATGTCAAGTTTCATCCTGCAGCTGCTAATAAAGAACAGGTATTTCAAATTATTGCCTAAAAACATTGCAGGTTTGATAATGAACCTTCAAGTTAAATATTTCAAATCTGAACTAAGCAAAAATTGTGTTTTTAACATAATCTTAAAATTATTGACAATGTAAGCAAAATTAGTGTTCTTACATGTGAAAATAATTTTTTCAATTTATTACTGTAATAGACTAATCTGTCACAAACAAATGCCTTTGTTTAAATTAGCTCCTATGATAGCATTCACTTTCTGACAGCTTGGTGACAAGAATTGTCATTACCTCTCTTGCTATGATTGAATATGGAAATGAATAGGCACTATAAAAAATCGGATGTGTATAGCACTGCGAATTCTTAACACACCCATATGGTGTGCTAGCACACCAAATGTGAGGGTGTGCAACTGACAACAAGTCTCGTGTGCTTACATTTTAAGTGTGCTATTTACACTATATATAATGTGAGTGAGAGAACGGTTTGCATCAAAGTATGTAGGAGGTAATTTGCACAAAATGGTTTAAAATGTTTCAATAATGTGATACCCTCAATGAAATGACAACTCTATTGCTTGAGACTGAGTGTGAACATATTGGTTGTTAATCAATAAACTCTTTTAATGTACATACACAATAAGTTGCATCAGCAGAAATTTCCTAGAAATGATAATGTTTCAAGAAGCATATTATGTTTTACACATTTTGAATTACAAATAAACACTGATCAGTACCAAATACAAAAACATCCTTATCTTTTCCAACTAAACAACCCAGCTTGTACCTACTGCTGTAACTTTAGTAGTGAGGTGGCTTAGTGAAATTATTGTTACCGGGTGGATAAAAGCACCAAATTTTGTACATGAGTTCCTTAAAACATACTTAATAATGTTAACCTAGGAGCCATCGATAAAATTTTATCATTCTCATGGAACAGCAAAATATGTGCTATTTAAAGGCATTTACACCCACGCATTTAATTAAAACACTGTATGACAACAACGGAACCTATCAACAGATAATTATTATACAACAAACAGTTTCATGGTTGATTCTGAGATATTTTATAGTGTTTGATTACATTTGCATTTACAAAGGGGGGAACATATCAAGTTTGCTCTTCCACACTTGCAGTTTTTACAGTCTCCTCTGCAGGAACATCTTATTAGTTCATGGCAGACTTTTGAAACTTCTGGAACTGTCATCCAGACTGGTACCCACAATGTAGCTGTTTCATCCTTGGTCCAGGCAAAGTCTAGTGGAGAAGGAAGTTCAGGGTTTGCTTCAGTGCAGGTTGTCCAAATTCCTGCCTGGAATATAGCACGCTGAACATGCTGTAATAGGGCATTTGTGGTCGGTGGTATCCGATCCATGGCTCGATTCTTGTGGCAAAATAAGTCTTCTCTTGCCTCGTCCACAGAACTCAGGGAACTAGTTTTGTCATAAAGAATAACTGTAAACCTTTCAATTCGGTGAAAATGAATGGAGTCATCCGATAATTGTTGAAATGGATGGCTTGCTAAAAACACAAATGTCTCGGTAACTTCTTCATATGTTTGCCAGGTTTGCCATGCAGATTTTTTTCCTTTTCCTCTGAATGATGATGTGGTATCACAACCTGTTAGTGAATGAAAAACTGGCAACGCTTGTGCTTTCATTTCACCGAGGCTGGCACAAATGTAATTGATACTGTAAAATTTAAAAAACTTTCCCTTTCCAAAAGCGACCCAAATATCTGCTAGTGGATAAGTCATAGCTAGCTTATAATATGCTCCAGCAAGAATGACGATGACATCTGTATCTACAGTTCGCACTTCAATTCTCTTCATGCCCTGTTGCAAAGCATGCACAATGTGCACAACAATTCTGGTGTCGGCTTCCTCGTGGTTGCATTCTAACATGTTAGGAATACCAGATCCCACCGACACAACTGATTCTCCTGAAGTTATGTAAACAGCCTTGCCTGGTTGAAAGGTAAACTCGGCAACTTTGGATGTGATGAAAGCAAACAATTCCTTTTTATTATCAGAGTCACGAAGGAAATCCATCCACTTTCCAGGGAGTTTGGTTTGACCTGACACCTTCCTGCGAATTGCCTTCCCTCTCTTCTCACGTGTAGATTCCTTCAGGCTGTCAGGCGCATATGTGTCCCACACAATGTCTACTCTTGTGGTTCTTTCAAGCTGCTTCTTAACATAAGGAATGAACACTTTATCTGTGTATTCGGCAAAAGTACTGACAGTTTCAGTGGGTAGAAGGTGCACTATTACAGCTCCATCCAGTACCAAACAATCATATTATATAGATGGGGGATCAGGTGGGTCTGATAACTCAAAACAATGGAGAAGATCCGATTTCGTATTTGGCAAGTGCAATTTCCCAAACTCAGAAAGTGAGGGTGGAAACTTCTGTATCTCATGGCAAAAAAATTCCTTCAAATCTCCCTCACGACTTTGCATAGCAATGTAAAGCTGCCCAAAGAGTGCCACATTATTCTGGAGTACTTTGATCTTCTTCCCCTGCTTAGTTGTGGTCTTTAAGTGAGGTCTTTTAAATAAAGCTAGGGAATTCCTTTTTATTGGCTCATGTATAGATACTGAACAATCCTCAAGGACTTTCTTAACATAGGCTTCATACTGCTTAATGCCTGTTTCTTCTAAGACAAACAGGTCATGTGCTACAGATTTATCTACGCAGTTGCGACTGTCCAGCTTTACCAGTTCCGGAAAGTCATCTGAAAATGGATTGCCCATTTTCTTTATTGTTTCAATGAGGCTGTTAACCTGTTTTTGAAATCTGATCTGAGTAGACAAACCTTGTTCATGATTTCGAAAACTTCTTGGATGGTCTGAATCTACATCTGGTAGGTACATATCTACAGACTCCCTCAGCAATCTCGCCTTCTCTGGACCTGACACCATCCAGCGTTGGAAGGCAGTAGGGTTTTCTGTGAGTCCAACACAACCCCCAGAACCCTTCACATGAGCATTTTCCTGCTCATGAGCCTGGTCGATTGGAATGCAGAGAACTTGTTGCAGGTTTTGGAAAGAACCCGATGACACTGCTGCTTAAATTCAAGTCTCACAGAATGAGGTAGAAATTTGATGTCCTTGACATGAACAGGCAACCACCTCGAATAGTTCACGTGATCTAAAGCAAAGAATAAGGGTGCCAGCTTTTCTAAGACCTCAGTATAAAGAGGAAAGTTCTTTTCCCTATGAGCCCGGAGAAACATCATTATAAGCATTTCATATTCATCACAAGATCCCAAAATAGAAAGGTAGGGCACCGCCTTAACATTTCTTTCCTCCACTCTACCTCAGATACTGAACTTCCTGACTGCAAATATGCTTCTTTTTTAAGCTTATGGAGAGCCAACAAGGTGACTTGATGAGCATGTCTAGTCCGTGTGAGATGCACCACCCTCATAAATGAGTCAGCAGTACCCGAAGAAGCCACTTCTGACTCTGTTAAAGCTGAGGTCCAACCTGAATATTCCAACATGTCTCCCAGTGTGTTCCAAAGGGCCATTTCAATATGCAAGCCTCCGAGCATGTCAACATGCACAGACTCACCATAGAGAGCTGGCCACTTCCACTGTACTAACTTTGCTAGGGCAAACAGTGGCTGATCAAAGGTAGTAACTGGAATTTGGCCAGGGTTAACATGTTCAATTGCTAGTCTCTGCACATCTATGCCATGTTTTATCATCGCTGGAGTAGTGCAGCCTTTTCATAAAATATAGGCAACAGTGCACATATTACAGGTGGATCTTCAGTTTGGAGTTGCTTTGATGCATGGTATGCAGCCCACACTATGTCCTCAGCATTACTGAGGTTGTCTTTAGTCAGAAGATTAAGTGCATGTTGAATCCACTTTTCTTCGTTGGAGTTTTCCTCACTCAGACAACTTCTAAGAGAAAAATCACTATTTTGGTTCTTTGGCACACAAATAGTAGCTAAGCATAAAAATGCTAGGTTTCTTATTAATCCTTACCCTGTCAATTGTTTTTTAAACATTCAAATTATCCTGTAAAATGTTTCAATTTTTGTTTACAGGCTCTTTAGGTGGAGCTTTTGGTGTAAAATAATTGGAGCCATCCAATTCAAACTTGTTTCGATGTTTTCATGATGTTAGGGCCTTCATGGGCTTAGATTATTTACTACTTGAGGTCCATCAGTAGCTAGAAGAAAGCATACTAAGTGCAGGCCTTGTTAGAACTTCGGTCTGCAGCTTTATTGAAGCAAGTTAAATTTTTGTACAGCATTTTTGCAGCTAAGGTGATTTGATCATCCAAAATATTTTCAGTATGCTGTACTGTAAAGCCTGAAATTGTAGTGGCCATAATATTTAGCGTTTTGGGCATTCATGGTATATTGGCAGCCATTAAATTTAGCGTTTTACATGTGAACCAAAAAATTATTTAAAAAAACTATCTGATTGTGTCTATGATCCCACTCTTTTCAAATCCTCTGACAATAACATCTGGTGTGGCTTTAAGAGTTGTAAGAGACATCATTAGCCAGTTTGCATGCAAATGTTTCATCAGTGTAGCTCTAAGATCAACTTTTATATCCTGTAGATTAGTTCCACTGTCTAATGATTCCTTGACTTCATTTGCATACCACCGGGAGAAGTTAGACTTCATAAGCGACTTAAATTCTTCATTAAAACTAATGTCGAGTGGTTGCAGTTCACCAGTACAGCCACCAGGGATAAAGACTTGATGAATATTGTTCTCTTTTAATTTCTTTAATACAGAATCACAGCGATGTGACATGAAAACATCAAATATTGCAAGCGCAGGGTGATCATCAGCCAAACCAAGTTTCTGGCGGGTTGTACTCACATATGGAACCAGAACATTATCAACGTATTCAAGCATTGTAACTTCAGTGCTCCAATGACTCTCACTATGAGTAATGGCCCAATCCTTGGGAAAAGTAACTTTGGCATGGCATCCTGGAGTCTCGCCCTTATAAATGACTTGGGGTGGCAACATATCACCAGTTGCAGCTACAGTTATTAGAACAGTGATCTCCCTTTTGTCATCTTTGCCAACAACAGGAATTTGCTTGGTTCCTTCCTTCTCCAGAGTCCATTCACTAACAGGAACAAGTTTTGAGCCAGTTTGATCCCAGTTTAAGACTAAGGCTAAAGGAATTGAATTAGACTGTACTTCATTCGTAATTCTTTCCAAAAAGGTTAGCTTGATATCTGCAAAGTCTGCTGGTAGCTTTCTGGCTGCCTTAGTAGCTTTACGCTTCACATACCCATGGCGGAATAGAAATGATTCAGCTCACTTGCGTCCAAGATCAATAGGGCCACCGTGCTCTTTTAAAAGTGAAGGGTTCCGATGAGACACTATTCCCTTGGCAGCTGCAATGACAATGGAACGGTTCACAATGCCTCCAGCTCTGCGCAAGCACTGAACATAATTATTTCACTACTTCTGCATCATAGTCTCCCAACATGAGTGGTCGACCTCTAGATGCATGTGGAAGGCTTTTGATCGAGTCTGGGTCTTTTCCTAGCTTCAACTTCTCGAGGTAAGCTTTCTTCATGTTTCTAACACTGCTTTCTGACACCTTATGGCCCAGCTCATCAGAAAATTTCTCCACAGCTGCTTTATTCCCATTTTCACATGTGTACTTGGCTATTTTCACCATAGTTACATCATCATGAGTCTTGTTGGGCCCTCTCTTCTTCCTTTCTTTAGCTACTTGTAAAATCTCACTCACTTGTTTATTGGCAGCTTTGGTAGCCTCATCATCACCTTCTGGGAGCAACTGATCCACAGAACTACTACTTGGAACTAGCCAGCGCTTGAGAGACATCATTAAGAGCTGATGCATATGGCTAGTGAACTTTGACCCTTGGTTTAAAATATTCGCGCCCATACAATTTAGCGTTTTAATTAATTTCGCTAATTTCGCTAAAATTAATGGCTAGCTAAAGTTTCAGGCTTTACAGTAGTTCCCAGTAATGTATGCCTACTCATGGAGGGCACCATTAATAGCATGTGATTATTATACACACACTACAATTTGATTACAAGAATAACAATTTTTGTGTACAAAACTACGAATTATATGTATTGTAGCTTTGGGTAAAGGCATTTCGAGCATTGAATTATAAACGAAGTATCAAATTTGAACATTATAATTCCATTATGTCAGATTATTTACACAATAGACCAAAGACTACAATTTTCACACTGCCTGGAAAAGAGATCAAAGGCATTGAAGTACACTAGTGAAGATGTAACTTTAATAATTGATGATGAAAGAGGCATATTTTCAGTAATTGGAACTATATAGAAAAAAATCATAGTGTGATGTTCACTCAACCATCATGCTCATGTCCTGACTGGATCACTTGGAATTTACCATGCAAACAATTTTTTTTGCTATATTTGTTCACCATCCCAAAAGGGATTGGAATAGTTTACCTGCTAGCTACCTGAGCAGTCCTTGCCTCATTACAGAGCATGTTTCAGTTGCCAACTACTTTCAGCCATCTGTCAGGTCATCCTCCAGAATGAGCCCAGAGATTCAGAAGTGACTACACTTTCTATATTACCTGAAAATAAGGTAAGGAATAATGTTGAACAACAATTAAGGGTTGTGTCTATTGCTATTATTCCTTAAAGTCTTACGTCACCTAATTTGTGTCTCTCCTCAATAGGAGTGTGCAGAGTTATTTTAAGTATCAAACTTCACTGTCTCATTTTTATGTCATGTCAAATTTCATATACTATTGAAGGCTCTCATGCTCCACAGATTTTCATTCTCATGGTCATGTCTATCTCTCCTGCTTCTGAATTTCTGTCCTATTTTGACAAACTTTTGTCTTCTATATGTATAGTATTTTCACCTTTCTTATGACAACTAAATGCTTTTACTTGTCGATTCCACACGCTTTTTAGTTCAAATTAATAGCTCGCCTTTTTGTATTCTTTTCCCTTCCATTTTAAATCTACGCTGCCTTCTACCGCTTTGCAACCGCTTTTTAGAAGTAACCAGCACTTCTACTGAATGTCAAGGAACTTTATCTGCCATGACTAGGTTTTACCAGACCTGATAGAGGAAATTTAAATCCAGTAGGTCAGACGTTATGTAATGCCCCCACATTTAGGGCAGGATTTTATAAGTGAAGTCCCTAATTGGGTACTATTGCAAGGTTATTTAGCTGCTGTGTTTTTGTGGATAGCTCATTCAGCATACCTTAGGCTTTAGTGTAGCGCCCTCAAAGAGTTCAGAACGCCCAGCTCAGCTCTAGTAGTACACTACAATTGGAGACCCTATTACTAGGCTGTAGCTAACTATTATTACAGACTGTAATTATATATTTGTGACAGTCTATGGGAAAAGGGGGCACTTCACTCAAACAAAAAAAAATGAGTTCTTTATGGTAATAAAAAGCTACAATTTATCTCAACTTAGTGCTAAAATACTGGAGGGTAAAACCTTCGACGCGCAGAGAAACTGGCAGTTGAACTGGGCTGTATTCAGCAAAGCAATTGAACTAGAAATCGAGAAAACATAAATTGAATTTCCACTTCGGGTATAACTTCCGTATACTTAACGGCGTATTCCGCCTACGCAATTGTATCGTGCAGCCGCTTTTTAACGGCGACTAACGAAGTTTGCGTAGAGTTCTTTTTAGCTTTCAGAGCGTCTCGCAGCCTGTGTTGTCGGCATCCTTGGCTACTCTACTCCATGTAGTGGTAAACTTTCAACCAGAGGTAGGCTGTAGATTGCATACACTATTTTCAAAGCTATGCCGTTTTTTTTTACTGCTTGTTTGAAACTCCGCCCATTCCCCGTTTATTGTACTTAGAGAACGAGAGAGAATTAAAGTAGCTGGTCTTTCCACGGCACGCTTGGGGTCTTTTAAGTTGTTTCGGCATTTGAAATTTGGCGTAGACTTAGAGTAAGGGTCACTAAGACTAATTCTACAAAAAACAAAATTAGGAGAAAAAAAGAATTTTTCCTATGACTTACTTCTGGAGCCTATATCTCAATTTCAAATTTTGCGTGAAGTGCCCCCTTTTCCCATAAACTGTCACATTTGTGTACAATACGCAATAAAATGTTCCAGCAGTTGTCCCAGGTGGAGCCAACTAATACAGATAACTGGCACCCCTGCTACTCTCTTATCATAGATATTGTGTGCATTCATTTTTAATTTTCTACCCAATAATAAACGGTGGGGTCTTTTTTTTCTTACTGCCTTCACATTTGTCACTCATAAGAAATCTAACCATAGCCTCTGAAAATGATATACAGTTTGAAATTAAATCATACGATTATTTATCCCAAATTGCTGTAATTGTAGCGATATCTTCATACGTACAAGAGCTATATCCCACTGTCCGAAATTTTCTAACTCCCCGATCGTTTCGGTACGGTACAATAATGGGTCCGCAATATCCAATTTTTGAACACCAGTTGGGAAGTATTCATACGTAAAGCCCCTATACTGTTTAAAACGGTGTGAAATCACATTTATTCCGAATACTTTAATAAATGATACGTATCCTACTCTAACTGCGTAGGATTTCTTGGAACCGTCAGAAAAACACATAATATCATCATTGTTGGGATATGTACAATTATCACTTTCGGTGCAGCGTTGTTCCCTGGGCCTACATTCATAAGTAGGTGGACAACAATACTCTGCTATTATACAGTGAAAGAGAATAAATTGCCCTGACTTTAGAGAACTTAACGTTATCTGCTAAAAGTGACATTCTCTAACATAGTTAACTTTACGCGTCTAAAATGTACGGTAGACCTAAAGTTCCTTCCCATTATTTTTAGACGAAGTGTTATTCATTGAGAAGAAACAACAACAAAATTTGAAGTGCCATGCTGCTATTCAATAAATGCATGCTCTCAATATTGTAACATTTCACTTAGAAGCAGGTAATATCACTCATGTTTAACCAATAATTAGTTTGTAAAGGTGTGAAATCACATTTATTCCGATTACTTTAATTAATGGTGCGTATCCTACGCTGACTGCGTAAGATTTCTTGGAACCGTTAGAATAACACATATCATCATTGTTGGGATATGTACAATTATCACTTTCGGTGCAGCGTTGTTTCCTGGGCCTACATTCATAAGTAGGAGGACAATAATGCTCTGCTATTCTACAGTGATAGAGAATAGATTGCCCTGACTTTAGAGAACTTAACTTTATCATAAGCAAAAGTACCATTATTTTCACTGTTTTAACAGCGTTAATAAAAATTATAACTAAAGTTATAAGCGCAATTAAAGTGCTAAAAGTGACATTCTCTAACATAGTTAACTTTACGCGTCTAAAATGTACGGTAGCCCTAACTAAAATTGCGAGCACGTCGGGCGCACCAATTCATGCACGTCTAAATCTCGTTTTACTTTAAACGCATCTTGCTACTTCAGGTCCTATATGCAGTGGCGTGTCCACCATACCAGTTAGTACACTTTATAGTACAAATTGTTAATGATGAAATTTAATGCGTGGTACTCATTGGAAGGTTTCAAGCAAAGTGAATGCTTACAAAATAGTGATGCAAGGTTTCAGCCAATAGAGTGTTTTCGTCACATGACTTTTTTTGACGATACTTTCCTTACTACCGTGGAGTGGTGTACAGCTGATGCGGTATTTTTCATTGGCTTCCTCTGCTCGCTATGTCAACGCTCTCAGTGTATGCTAAGGGACTTCCTGAAGGAGCAACAGAAGCCAGATATTTGGAGAAAATAAGAGTAATAGGCGTGGATCCATTTATACTTTTCTCTGGTGGAAATGGTACTGATATTACAAGAGCAAGTTTGCCTCCTGTCGACTCAAGTGATATTGTTAGTTATCTTGTGCTTCAAGCTAGCTTCATCACATATTTAAATGTATTGGTATTGTTGCTATATTATGTATATTGTTACTATTACAATGTGCAGCACAATTTATTATTAATATTATAATTTTTGTTATTATTATTATTATGATAATAGCATGACTGTAATAAATTTACAACTGGTATATATAAACAAAGTTATTAGTGAAGTTTGAATGAAAATGGCTACATGTAATCAATTAAAAGGTACAACTGAATCACAAACATTATAAAGGGCACAAGCTACTCTTACAATTTTATCAACCTGTGGGGAACTATCTTCTTGTTTTTTGATTAAAAAGTCCACTGGAAGTGTCCCTCTCAGTATGCTGTACTTTTGGCGCACAGCACCTATCACCCTTTCCACATGAATCCGTACATTGGCGATATTTCGAGTTTCTTCTACTTCCAATGGACTCAACTGACTTTTACCCTTGGTATATGCTGGCAAATGAAGCTTTGCTTGCATCATTCCGATACTGTCAGATATATTAAAACCGCGATCGGCAAGAACAATATCTCCTGGCAGCAAGCAATCAAGTATTCCACTGGACTCAGTGAGAAATTTATCACTAACCCTGCCACCCCAAGCTTCAGAAATAAATGAAACTGTTCCCTGCGGGGTAATACCAATCAAAACCTTCACGGTATTATGATGTTTGTAGGAGGACCATGTTATTGCCATGGCCAGCAGATTGGAAGGGCGCTCAATAAACACTTCAAAACAGTCGATAATAACAGCTACATCTTTTCCAAATGAACTCCTAAAACATTTTGGCATAGTCTTCCACAAGCTATCCCGATCAGGCCAGATAATTAAGGATCGCAATACAGTATCCATAAGTGTAAGCCACTTAAAAAAAACACGAGACACTGTAGTTACTGATACTCAGAACCGATACGCTAAATCTTTGTATGGACTATCAAGGCGAAGTTTCATGAGTGTCATTACATATTCTTGAAAAGGGTTCAGTTTTGTATTTCCACTACAAGGTGAACAAATAAATTCGAATAGTGTTTTTAATACTTTAAAATTCGGTAATCCCGTATAGAATTTTACACATTCTTCATCATTGATGAAATCTTTTTCAGTGAATGTTTGCATCATTTCCTTCAGCACTAATATTTCAGCTTGCAAAATGGATGTCTGTCGCTTACATTTTAAAAGTTCCTCATCTTTTTTATTCATGATTGCCGAAGTCAAATCAGTTTGACAAGTTGCTTGAGCTACCTGAAATTTATCATTACCTTCATTGCTATTACAAGAACCACTTTCAGTAGCTTCAGAAAGCATGATTGGCCTGTTGTCTTTTAAAGACTCCCTGGATTTGGCCCTTATCCACCGCTCCTCTGCAGCTTTAGCTTTGTCCTCACAAACTTCTCTGCTGTGGCCTAGGTTGAGAATTAATTATATATTGTGTACAATACGCAATAAAATGTTCCATCAGTTGCCCCGGTAGACCAACTAATACAGATAACTGGCACCCCCGCTACTCTCTTATCAATTGTGTGCATTCATTTTAAATTTTCTACCCAAAAATATACGATGGGGTCTTTTTTTTCTTCCTGCCTTCACATTTGTCACTCATAAGAAATCTAACCATAGCCTCTGAAATCTCTGTGGGGCTGACCATTTGTGTGCCGACAGACCCACCCCAAGCAGCACCTCAATCATGCTAGTACAGGTACATGATCACTTGGAAAAATAGCTGTGTACACATCAATATTTTGCAACTGTAGTTTTATAATTATAATACTTGTTCCAATCAAAGGGTGTGGCTTCAATTTTGGGCGTGACTGCTTATTCTAAAAGTTGAAGCAAATGTTATACTGGTGACACATATTTTTAAGTCGACAGACCACAACTCCATAAAGTGAATGGAGCAAACTACATGTGTATATATATTATAGTAGCGACAGTGAGAGCAACACAAGTACTTTTCCTGGGTCCATGCATCTCACTCGCCGCCTCCTCCCTTCCCCCCTCCCCCACCCCAATTTGTTCATAGAAATGTTTCTCCAATGTGTTAGAGTAAATGGTAGCATTGTATTACTAGTTAAATACAACTTAAGTACGATCGACGTGATGCCTCAAGGCAGCACTAAGAGGTCACTAACTGAAGAAACCTTGAGTACTATGTTAGTCAACTTTATTCTGAAAATGCAGTTTGTTTGTATGCTAGTATAATATTCCCAATGCCATTGACAAAATACAAATGAACTATTCCTTAAAAATAAAATACTGTAAATTTCCAGTATGAAGAAGCTCTTAAAGAGTTGGATTATGATAGTGTCAGTGATAAGTTTAGTTGTCCTCAATATTCCAGTACATTTTCCTTCGAACAAGGATTGAATCGTCACTGGAAACGTATCCATGGCAATTCCTTGGACACTCTTGCATTTCAAACCTGTAACAAAGAAGGGAAAGTAATTACATGTTACCAAAGGTCCAGTGCTCCTTTCAGGAACACAATGCTGTTTTCACTACAGTACAGTACAGCACTTGATGTTACACTGCTCATCTCTACTTGATAAAGGTCTCAATAATAACCATTAAATAGGAATGCTTAATTAGAAAACTAAATATACATTATGAATGTAAGAAGGAAAAAAAAGCAAGAAAGTACCTCTTACTAAGATGAATGAAAGAGACCACAATGGCACTTTATATGCTACACACATGTACATGTGTAAGTGTATACAATATATGAGTTTGTACATGAGGAAACAGGTGTGACGAGCCCCACAACAAAAACTTTAATTTGTACAGACATAGCACAGACATAGCACAGACATAGCAGCAAAAGCTCTACAATTTACTCATGGGCTGATACAATAATTTGTAATAATTGAAACTTAACATGCCATTTGTAATAATTGAAACTTACATGCCACAGTTGTTCATGTATGTGCATGTGATACAGAGAGTACCAGTACTTATGATTGCAACATTGTGCTCATATCTATCAGGATCCTGTACAAATGGCATCAAAATGTTGGATGGCTTCACTAAACTTTGCTCTAATTACAAAAATGGGGTGTTGCTTGCCAGTCAGAAAGTATTCAGATGGACTCCTCTTGTTACAAACAATGCAAAAGTAGTAAATTTAAGAGCAATGCAAACAGTGAGGAAGATGATTCGGTAAGGGTGGGCTCTAAGTAGTCTCGCGTACCCAGACCCTTTACCAATTGCTGCGCGGGAAAAGGGTCTGGTAGACTGACATTGAGCAGTTTGTTCTTGCTTAGTCAGCAAGTGGTTAACTGTGGTTCAATTAGTGTGGGTGTAAATCGTTAAATATTTTCAGGCGCGTGAATTGTTCAGATCAGTAGGCAGAGCTTGTTCTGTATTGCCATGAAGAAATGTTACTTGTACAAGCATGAGAAAGCAACAACTGTATTTTGCTGCTAAGCGAAACTTCCAACTGCAGATATCTTTAAAAAGCTAGGCCAAGTCACTGCTTAGCATAACTAATGGCATCATCTAAAGGAAGAGTTTTGACACGGCTGTTGGAGAGTTGTGCACAGAAATACTACACGTGCAAAAGTTTGAGCAGTCTTATGTCACAGGATATTACATCACCTATTGTTTGCGGTCTCCCCAATTAGCAAGGGGAACTGAACAAACTGCTCAATGTCAATCTACCAGACCCTTTCCCACGTAGCGATTGGTAAAGTGTCTGGCTACGCGAGACTAGGCTCTAAGGGCAAGTTTTTTTTTGTGGTTTGCAGGTGTTCATGCGAGAAATCACATTTTAAAGTTGTGTAAAAATATTATGCCCCCCCCTTCCCACGCCACTCAAACCATATCTTTGAAAAAATATGCTACTAGTGGTGTGCTTGAGCACAAATGGCGAGCGAGCCTTAAACTACACTATTGTTAAATGATTGATTTTATCAACTAACACTGTTTGAATTGAAAAAGAAGCAACAAAATCGCGTTATTTAAAATTTTCTTTGTGATATTAGCTAATAGTAGTTGTAACGCACAATACTTTCACACAACTGATCATACCTACGCAAGACTTACCTTCGTGGTTCGTCTAGTGGACAATGAATTGTCAAGTAAATGCTGTTGAGTAGGGCTTATAACTGTGACAAATAGTGTATAAACTTACCACCGCCACTAACTCGAATAGAAATGGAGCTCCCATAAGTTTTTGCGTTTTAACTGCACCCGCAAAACAATTCAAAGCAGTAAACAATTCAATTTCTAAGGTGATGCGGGTAATGGTCGCTAAACCAGAGGATTCTGTTTAGTGAAATTTGGGACGGGGTCGAACGCCCAGCGAACACACCAAAAATACGGTGGGTCAAAGTACAAAATGACATACATACGTCCAAACATTTATATATAAATAAACAAACATCCCCGATTTTCGATTGTGTTACCCCTGTAAGTGTCTCGCTCGCTACGCTCGCTCGCCAAATTAAAGCTATTAAAAATTTAATTGGTAAAAAAATAACTAAAACTGTTTTTTATCATTTAAATCTCCACAGTGTGTGACCCCCTGTACACCCCCACTCCACTTCCATCACCCTGTCACTCTAAGCTCAACTTAATAATTTGACGAGCATATATTTCCTACTTTACCTGGAGATGTAACCTTCAGTAATGTACGTTGTTGTTTTTTATGTCACAATGAGTACTGCCTTGTTGACTATCATTTCAAGTGGCTTTATCTTTCATTAATGTAAAAATCAACAACAGATAGTGTATTAATGAAAGATAAAGCCTCTTGAAAACAAAGTTCACCAATTATTAAGGTCACTAATGATTTCTGCATTGTTGATACCGAAAGGGGGACACACCTTTCCCCCTTCTTTAAACTAAATTCCTCCACCCTCTTCTCTTCCTTAAGCTGAGTTTCCCTTTCTTGTGAGTGAGTGATTTGTATGAGTAGAGATTTACACTTAAGCACAATTTCAGAAGAGAGCTCTGTGAGGCACTATTGTTTGTGAAAGGGTTGAATTATCGTGATTATTTCTCACCAATTGACACGTCTCTACTAGCACTATTAATTTATCCATAATAGTATCACTTGATGAAGTTATTTGTTTGTTGTTGTTGTTTTTCAGTTAACCCAATTAATGGGCATCTGCGTAATTGAGTGAGGAAAAGGAGATCTTAAATAGTAATGCTACCACCTGCTCCTAGCCTATATCCTCTGCTCAGCTTTTCCAAATGTCTCTGCTATAGTTTTGCATTAAGTGTTTACCTGATTCATCTATTCAAATAAACCACCCCCCCCCTCCCCCTCTCCCCCGTAGTCCCTCAAAGTTTGGTTTTAAAAACTCCCAATATTTATGATACTGGCAGTGCGTTTATTTTCTCTGCTACAGGCTTCTTCAGCCCCAAGTTTAGAGTAGGGGAAGGAACTGAAGTTTGTCAGTGTGTCTACATATGCCAGTATTTGGTCAGGACTTCATACAGGGGAGGGGGGAGCTGGGCCATTTTAACCAAAAAATATATAACAATTATAAGGGCGGGGTAAATAAAACAATTAAGTGGCTTATATAATACAAGTATAGAGTATTGAAACAAGATTGTTATAATAAGAGAAATAAACTGAGGTGGAACATATCACTGATGATGAAGAATTCGCGAACATTCTCACTAGAGAGATTCAAAGTGAAGATTGCAATCCTATCTGATATACAAAGATCAATGCCTACTTGCAATACAAACTAAATCCCAACTACAACGTATCAGCAATACTTACACACAGTAGTCTGTATTGAATTTACATTCAAAATAACTAAAATTTATATATGATTTTAAATGAATAACGTTGGTGGTTGATGAATACGAAGAACCTAAGTTAATATTAACACACGAAATCTTTACAATTTGTTACTATTATATTAGCCCTCAGTGTGCACGTACAAGAGGGACTATCCAGCAAGTTGAGGACTTAATCCCAGCGTAGTCTATTGACACGCACTACACCAAGCAGAAACAGAGTAACTAGTGCAGTGAAGACCCACTAGCGGGTATGGTAGCGTCAGAGTTCCAGTAAGAACAGTCAATGACAGTGTTCTAGGTGATAAATATATACAAAAAAACGAAACATCACGACGATCAACGGTACACGAAAATAAGAACAAATAAGCATGCGTGAATACTAATGATGAATTAAAATGTAAATGTTATAGTTGTTCTGGCAGTCAGAGAAAACATGAAAGTTTGAGAAAACATGAAGCTGTTGGCTTCACATAGGGTACTAACTGTTGTGGAAAAGGTCCCCCTATCGTCACGTCGTAATCATGTGAGCAAATAATTTCTTGCAGTTTGAGATAGTTTTGCTTAATCCTGAGAATTTAACAGAGAGCAAAATAAAGATAGATTGTAAAAAATTCTACTAAACTTTTCTAAGCAGTACAAAACATCATAACCATCTTTACATAAGTATTTTGAAGAATACTACATATGTTGCACTTATAATACATGTAACTAAACTATTGGTCGCTCAATGTAATACATGTACATTACATGTTATTTCACAAAAATGGGCAATATGCTACAGGAAGATTGGCCTTTCTGATGTATAGATACAAGACATGTTTGCAAACATTGTTAACACATGGTGGAATTCTAATATTAAATTAATTTGCTTCCATCAGCTCAAAGAGTACACAGGCAGCGAGAGAATAATAGGCAGGCAGTGAACCTGAGACTACATAGGCAGTGAGCCTGAGAATAGATAGGCAGTGAACCTGAGAATACAGGCGGTGAGCCTGAAAATACATAGGCAGTGAACCTGAGACTACATAGGCAGTGAGCCTGAGACTACATAGGCAGTGAGCCTGAGAATAGATAGGCAGTGAACCTGAGAATACATAGGCGGTGAACCTGAGACTACATAGGCAGTGAGCCTGAGAATAGATAGGCAGTGAGCCTGAGACTACATAGGCAGTGAGCCTGAGAATAGATAGGCAGTGAACCTGAGACTACATAGGCAGTGAGCCTGAGAATAGATAGGCAGTGAACCTGAGAATACAGGCGGTGAGCCTGAAAATACATAGGCAGTGAACCTGAGACTACATAGGCAGTGAGCCTGAGACTACATACATGTAGGCAGTGAGCCTGAGAATACATAGGCAGCAAGCCTGATAGTGTATGCAAGAATAGATAGGCCCTGGGCCTAAGTGTGAGATTAGGTAGGCAAGTCTAATAGTGCAAGATTGGATGGCAGTGAGTCTGAGAGTGCACAGATGCAGTGAGTCTGATAGTGTGAGAATAGGTAGGCGGTGAGTCTGCTGGTATGAGAATAGATAGGCAGCAAGCCTGAGTGAGAGAATAGACAGGCAGCGAGCCTGAGTGAGAGTGAGAATAGACAGGCAGAATCCCGATAGTGTGAGAATAGACAGGCAGCGAGCCTGAGTGAGAGTGAGAGAATAGATGACAGCAAGCCTGCGAGTGAGAGTAGATATGTAGTAAACCTGATAGTGAGAGAATATGAGCCTGATAGTGTAAGACTAGACAGGCGGCGAGCCTAACAGTGAGAGAATAGACGGCCGTGAGCCTGATAGTGCAGAATACATAGGCAGTGATCCTGAGAGTAAGAAAATAGACATGCAGCGAGAGTGAGAGAATAGACAGGCAGAGAGCCTGATCATGCGAGAATAGACAGGCAACGAGAGTGAGAGAATAGACAGGCAGAGAGCCTGATCGTGTGAGAATAGACATGCAGCGAGAGTGAGAGAATAGATAGGCAAAGAGCCTGATCGTGTGCGAATAGACAGGCAGTGACTGTGATAGTGTAAGAATAAATAGAGTGAAGGGCAGCGTGCCCTGCATAGACACTTTCAAAGGGGCCCCGGACAGACCATCACACCTTTATTTGGCGGAAATCTAACTATATGTACTAGAACTGCCTATCCATGCTCTCTATAATGCCACACTGGCAATAGTGTAGTGTGGCTTATGAGTCCCAAGACACATCCAGCACTACAGTTCATTCTCTAATCTCTCTCATTATGTAATCCCTATTTGTTCCGCCTCCCTTCTCATGTAACACTCTCATGTCAAATATCAATTACAGCATGCAACCTGACTGATTCAGGAGTTTCCAAGCTTTCGAGAATACTGATCACTTTGACAGAGCCAATCTTGGCAATACGGCCATTACTAAATACTGCACATATCTCTAAATCACGAAATCATGCTGCCAACCCTCGTTATGATCAGGCGTAAGCCTTCGTTACAGGTGTGGGGTGCATTGCCGGCTCCCACTCTTCTTATTCGAACCTTCATGCAAAATTTTATGATCATCATTGTCCATTGCATGTTAGTAACTATTGCAACTGTTGGGTTGAGTAACAGCTAGAGTCCAACTCATAACATAACTGTACTAGTTAAGCAAGGCAAATGGACCGGCAGCATGCCCATGTATTATCAAGCCATAGAACTCCTATTTTCAGCTGATTGCATCAATGAAGGCCATTTGATTGATGATTTAGATCCTATTAATCCAACCTGACCTACAGAAAGCTAATTACATAGAGTACAGTAGTGTATATCTCCAGCCCCTTACTATTTAAATAATACCACCACTGATGAGCAGCCATCCTTAGAGAGCTAATAGTGCCGGGTGAACCAGCCATTCTGGCAAGGAAGTAACAGGTAGCTACTAGGCTTAGGCTACAAGAACTGAGAACAGTGGCTATCAGGACTAATGCCCGGATGCCATTGCTCAACATGTGACACCCCACACGTGATCGCTTAGCCAAATGGTCGCAGTATTTGCAGGTCCTCTGCCGACCTTTACCTGGGCTCGGGTGATGTGATGGTGGGCTTAATTAGTGTGGGTAAAACCACTAAGATAATAGCAAATTTTTCTCGTTCTAACAGCCAATAATTATTTCAGCCGAGAATGACTGAATAACCACTAAGATATTTCATGGCACATGAATTATTCAACTCAGTCAGCCATATAGAAATACAACACACACAAAAAGTTAGAGCAGTCTTACGTCACAGGATATATCACCTTATTATGTCATCTATTGTTTGTGGTTTTCCCAATTGGTGAGGGGAACTGAACAACTACTTAATGTCAGCCTACCCGCCGCATAGCAGTAGGTAAAGGGTCCAGTAAAGCGAGATTAAATATGACATGATCAAAATAGATCCTAAAGCCTGTCAGGAATAAATAATGTGCTTATAAACTACAAGCCAGAGACACAGATGGATCAAATTTGAAAAATTGTTCAGATGTGCCCACACTTGACTACCATTGCAGGGCTCCTCTAAAAGGTTCTAAAAGAACTAAAACGTTCCGCAGACTGGAATATTTTTAGAGATGTTCCAACTGAGGGAAACCAAGCATTCTACTTGGTACAGCTACAGCTGGTAATTTAGTGATATGAAAATTATAACAACTAATTGACAAAACTGACTAACAGAACAGAACTTATTATCCTACATATAGACTCCTTATGTATGTAGAATACATGGAGGTATAACCTCCTAACTAGAACTGAACTAGACACATCTGATGCCAATGCCACTGAAGGTCATAGATTACACAAAATAAAGTTAGCTGAAATAATAGACATCTTCCAACAGAACAGTCACAGGATCATGTGTTAATGTTACTGCATTAGTCACTCCTTGTTATTGCAATAGTGTTCCCCAGGAATTAAATCGGCAATTTTTGGGAGGCACAAATTCACTTAGGGGTAAATCACAGGTTATATTGCATAAGATCAGCCTTCAGAAACTTGCCAGAGTATGGACTAGCATTCAGATCACTACGATTATCAACATCTTGCGATAGTACTGGTCTCATATACAGTGACATCTGATAACAATACTTGACGTACATATTTACATGTATATTTATTGACACAAACACACACACTTTTGTCCTAGGTGACCACTACAAGCTAGCCAGAGCCACTAATTGCTCCGAGTGTTGGTGATACCTTCTAGCAATGTAAACCTATTGGAATCAATACTTCCTTATTACAAACACACTCTGAGAACACTCACCTTGCCATCACTTCAGCAATGTCAGGTAACTCTATGATCAAATGTTGACACTTCTTGAGCCATCATTCGCAACTAGTCTAAGTCAGAGACATCGAAAGCAGCTTCACCCACTCCATCCCACTACAAGGAAAAGCAATAGAAAAAGAAAACACACTGAAGTGAATAAATGCAATCATGAAATTCAACTTATACTCTGCAAGCTAATCCCACCAAGAAATTGTTAGAAACAGTTTATGAAACTCTAGCTAAGAGGTATAGTCTCTTAAAAATATTCACTAACACGGCGGTTCTGGATCTCTAGATTGGAGTCAGTTGTAACACAACAAGAGGTAGAGGCATGCATGAACACATACTGTAGTATAATGCAGAAATAGAACGGTCAAGAAAGTGTGGTAAAAAACCACAACATTAATTTTAGAGGTTAGTGACCGGGAAGAAACGTCAGCTCTATATATTATAGAAGAAACATTCCTGCACAGGAAACTAGTTGCACACACAGGCATACACTACTAATGAATGACAGGATTCAGTTTTGATCAATACTCATTCACTGATTAAAAATTTCGGTATCACAAGTTACGACCAAGGATGAAGTGATGGTAAAATAACTTAACTAAGTATTACATAAAGATTCATTATTACTACATAAAAATATACAGCTTCATACTAAAATATTTTTATTTTTAATTTCTGTAGTATCTGTAATAATAGTTCAAATGTTTCGGCTCCATGTAGCCTTCATCAGTGACATTTTAAAAGTGATAAAATAAAATACATTTCCTTTCCCATCCTATTTTAATGTATAAATAAGGCTATAGAAAAAACCCAACTTTGTTTCAACACAGAATAGTATGACATTCACTTCTAACATTCAAATAAACTGAATCAAACCTTCTCTTGCTTGCTGCTCTCACACTCCTAGCACTCTTTCTATCATTACAGATTCATCACCCCTTCCTACTAATACCTGTATTAGGTAGACATCTATTGCTACTGGACTTAGTACTGCTTGATTATACTGGCTTCCCTGAGGCTCCATCATTACTTTCTATACTTCTAACCCTAAGGAAAACGGCTGCACAGGTAGCTAACTATCTGTCCTTACTTTCTTCTTCTCTACATGGCTAAATTCGCCAGAAGCTTTTAATAGCCTCAAAGGTTGTAAAACAAGAAGCCGTAAACTCCTGATCGAATGGTACAAAAAATTGGTAAAGGTTACATAGCAAAAGAAAGTTTTAGCCATTGTCAGAATGAGCAGTCTTTTAGACGTCTTTTGATTACCGTATGTCACATTATAGCTTTAATATTGTATTTTTTATGATTCTTTAAAGTGATCGACTTCCGTGGCTGCATTAATGCGGCCGCTATTGTTTTTGTTCCCCATTTAACTTCAATAAATCCACCTGATATGAATTCTCACTTCAAATAAATGCTTCGCCCAGACATCTTGAGAACTAATGTGGAGTTGTTGACTGCAGCTACTTACTTACAAATTTCTATATACATAGTGAAGGCCTACTATAAAAGACATCAGCTGTGTTCAGATATCGATATAGAAGCCGTTGACTTCCATCCCATCATATTCATATTTGATTATTAAAGTTCAAACCACTAGTCATACCTAAATGTTTTTTTAATCAAACATTTAGGCTGCTATTAAAAAAAACAACATTGAACTTTAATAATCAAGCATGTTTATACCTAGTCAAACAAATATTATCCAAGAAATCCCATCATATTGAACTGCTGCACACTAACCACTGTCAATACGATAAATATATCTCTGGCCAACTCTTAGACACACTTCTGAGGATCTCATGACCCATACTGATTGTAGACAAGTTCAACACCCTATTATCCCTATCATCATTAGGGCTCTTCCGGCTTGTCACCCAAGGGGGAGCTAAGTTAGACAATGTGAATGGGGGGGGGGGGGGAAATCGACATTAAAGTTAATCATGCAATACACCTTATAAGATGTAATTCTGTGTCAAGACTTAGAATAAAAATTTCCCCCTCTCTTTTTTTTTTTTTTATTTTTTATTTTTCCTACTTAGCCTTACACCTTAGCCACTGTCATCATGTATACCACTGTTAATTAAAAATTGCCAGTACACTAATGAGAAAAAACAACAACACAATCTCACTAAAGTACTAGGGAGGTGGGGGGCATTTCATTAGTTACAGTGGCCGAGTGTTTACTGCCACTCCTGACGATAATATGGAACATGTATATGAAAAAAACCAAAATGAAACAGGTTTTGAGTTTGTTCTCTAAGACTATTCCTTGTCAGATGGCGTATTGTCACAGCAATTTCTAAATCTAATAGTACAGCACGTAAATTGCCCATTCAAAATTGTGTGGGAAAATCACTCTTCAATTGAAGTCGCACAGAGAAAGTGAAATAGTACGTAACTAAGTGAAATAGCACGGTAACTAAGTGGAAACTAAGTGAAATAGCACAGTAGCTAAGTAAAATAATACGGATAAGTGTGCACGCATGCAGTATTAACATTGGAAACGTACAGTTGGAGAGATTCTAGTTGGAGACAATGTCATTCTGTACTACAGAAGCTCTACCCATATTAGACGGAAAGTTTTCAACATTTTAAGGAGCAATAGGTTGAATCGAAATTCCAGAGGAATCTAACTGAAAGACTGATACAGTGTAGTTACAAGTGCAAATGATAAAAAAAAAGATGGCCTACTATTAGCGAGTGACAGCACGGGTAACCTGTACTTTTGGGATCAATAGCACTCGTAAAGCAATTGAAATAGCACTCTCTCAGTACTATTTCAATTGCTTTACGAGTGCTGTTGATCCCTAATAGCACTGTTACCCATGCTATTACTCATTATTCGATAACCCACACTTTCAGCAATGAATTGGCAGCAGAAATGATTAGTTTAGACAGTTACATGCTTTCCAAGTTTGGCGGGGAGAGGTGTTTAAAGAAAACTCTGTTTTTTTTTGTCATGTCAAATAATTTTCAAAACTCCTAAATACAATTCATTAGCTATCTATTAAACACTACACATCACAGTATTTAGTACACTTACTTGTTATCGCATAGCATAAGTGAATTCCTGCCATTGCAGTCCTCTTCTCCTTTATCATCACTCACGTGTAGCACAAATACAGCCTAGCCAACAAAACGAACCACCTCCTAAATCAATCTTGCAGGGTCACCAAGGTCAACTTTCCACAAAGGTCGAAGGTGACAGCTAGCAACAAGAGCGCGCGGAAAGACATCGCGTGAGGTCAAAGGTGAGGGTCAGCCGTTCTGCACATAACGTCTTTCGTATAATAATGGGTCGCAATATCCAATTTTTCAACACCAGCTGGGAAGTATTCATAGGTAAAGCCCCTATACTGTATAAAACGGTGTGAAATCACATTTATTCCGATTACTTTAATTAATGGTGCGTATCCTACACTGACTGGGTAAGATTTCTTGGAACCGTTAGAAAAACACATATCATTGTTGGGATATGTACAATTATCACTTTCGGTGCAGCGTTGTTCCCTGGGCCTACATTCATAAGTAGGAGGACAATAATGCTCTGCTATGCTACAGTACTGATAGAGAATAGATTGCCCTGACTTTAGAGAACTTAACTTTATCATAAGCAAAAGTACCATTATTTTCGTTGTTTTAACAGCGTTAATAAAAATTATAACTATTGTTATAAGCGCAATTTAATAAGTGCTAAAAGTGACATTCTCTAACATAGTTAACTTTACGCGTCTAAAATGTACGGTAGCCCTAAAGTTCCTTCCCATTATTTGAGACGTAGTTTTATTCATTGAGAAGAAACAACAAAATTTGAAGTGCCATGCTGCTATTCAATAAATGCATGCTCTCAATCTTGTAAAAGATCACTTAGAAGCAGGTAATATCACTCATGTTTAACCAATAATTAGTTGTAGAGGCTATGTAAGAACAATGACGTATCCAAGACTAAAATTGCGAGCACGTTACGCGCACCAATTCATACACGTCTAAATCTGGTTTTATTTTAAACCATCTTGCTACTACTTCAGGTCCTATATGCAGTGGCGTGTCCACCACGCAGACTACCCTGTAGACTACCCCGTAGACTAATACCGGTTTGTATACTTTATAGTACAACTTGTTAATGATGAAATTTAATGCATGGTACTCATTGGGGTTTCAAGCAAAGTGAATGCTTACAAAATAGTGATGCGAGGTTCCAGTTAGTACACTTTATAGTACAAATTGTTAATGATTAAATTTAATGCATGGTACTCATTGGAAGGTTTCAAGCAAAGTGAAGTTATTGGTACCTTATACACCTTACCTAAAGCTTTTTTACAGTGATATTTCACCTAAAGTATTTTAAGGGTGCCGGCACACCGCCTACGCACCGCCTACGCATGCACCCACGCAAATCTATTAACTAAATAAATTATGTTGCTATGGCCTACTTTTATGTATTTCTTATGTTTTGCAGGCTATCAGGAGCTGGCTTACCAGAAATTAGAAGTCTAAAGCGACTACTATGGCAGATATAAGTGGTCACATTCTCCAATATAAATGGCAAAATATCCCTGACAATTCAACTCCACAGTTGGGGTCTCTCCGGCTACGGACTCCGGAACTCACCCCCGACAAAATTACAGAAGCTTTTTTCAATTTACAATTAATAGTTTTCAAATTATTCATTATTATTATTATTGTGGCTACCATTTTTTAAATAAATTCGTTTTTGGCCTTTATTACGAAATTTTCCTCTGTAATTTTTTTTAATTTTTATTTTCAGAACCTGTATTCCAAAAATAGAATGGTTCTGAACCCGCATTCCGTACTCATGGCAGGAAATAGCATGGAGAACAAGCCAATCTTTCCTCGCACAATTTTGTCAATTTCAGCCCCGCCCTCCTCGGGCAGGTAAGGAATACGAGCGGATTAGGGTGAAGTATTTTGGAATGCAGTAGCTCTGAAAAGAGCACGGTTTGAAAAAATAAATAAACACAGACAACAAAATGGTGAGAAGGCGCCCAGGCTGAGACTTCTAAGTCGAGAGGAGCGCCCTGTACAACTTCTCTCCGAGCGGCTTGCTCCTGACTCCCTTCTGCTACAGGGAGGCAACGCAGTCATCCTTGGTATCACTGGTTCTACGGATAAGCAATAGAGTGTGGAAATCGAAGCCCTGAGGGACTAACTTCTTGGCTTGTGTTGGTGTGATGTCGGGCTTTCCAAGGGATCAGGTGAGTAGTGCTGCATTGGTATACAGGGTCTTCTGAGCTAACCACTTCTTCAATTGCATGCTAGGCGACTGAATGTGAAGTTTGTCCAGACATCCTGTTAGAGATGGATGAAGCAGGATCCGCTCAAGTGCTAGTACATCTGGAAGAGCCCTGTGTGCATCTGAGGTAAATTTATGACTTTAATACTATATACACTACTTGCTAATGACCATTTAGCAGCATGCTAGGTGGGGTTAATACAGGGCAGAACGCCCAATCTTGTGTAGGGAAGGGTTTTCTTCCTCACGCGCAAGCGTAAGAGAGGACCACGAGGTGGGGATACATGCAGTGTGCGTCAAATAGAAACACTAAGGTGTCGTGAACGCGAAGTAGGCCAGATACCATAGAAGTGTATTTGCTGTACCATAGAAGTGTATTTGCTACACCAACCAATGTCGGACAAATCGAAGACACATCCCGTCGGCGCCGTTGGCGGTTCGACTAGTGGAGCTACCGGCGATAGCGGGGATATAGGCGCTCCCAGCGGTGGTGCGTCCACGTCGGCGTCTAGGGCCAGGGACGGCCCCGACTTGGACATCAGCCTGGTCAAGGCGCTCATTGCAGAGGCCGTTAGCGAGCGGCTAGGAGCTGTGGGATCTACAGGGCCCCCTGAGAAAACGCATAATGGAGCCATAGCCGGTAGGTGGTTGGTCGTGGTATTGTTAGTTATCATAGAGTGGTTACTGTGGCTGAGTTAGTCATTGTTCGAGAGAGTTGAATACCCCTTGTTAGCTATGGGACAGAATGACCAGTTTTTTTTTGTTGTTGTTGTCATTTCATGATTTTCATGGGGTCATGGTGCATGTTAATACACATATCTTCAGCAGGTATGCCACTGAGGGGTTACGGTATCCCTTGTCACTTGTTTGAAAGGGCTGTAATGACAATTACGTAGATTTGGTCTGGTTCGAGGAGCACGAGAATGTGTCTCCAGTTATTTGTAGGAGCATGTGGCTCTCAATTGTTTCGTGATGAGGAGCATGTGGCTCCCAACTGTTCTGTGGTGAGGACCATGTGGCTCTCAATTGTTCTGTGGCGTGGAGCATGTGGCTCCTAATTGTTCTGTGGTGAGGAGTGTGTGGCCGCCCAATTGGTCTGTGGTGTGGAGCATGTGGCTTCCAATTGTTCTGTGGTGCGGAGCTTGTGGCTCCCAATTGTTCTGTGGTGAGGAATGTGTGGCTCCCATTTGTTCGTGACAAGGAGCATGCGGCTCCCTATTGTTTGTGTTTAGGAGCATGCATAGGTGCCAACTGTCCCGGATCATCTGGGACAGTCCCGGATTTATCACTCTGTCACGGAGTCCCGGAAAGTGCAAAATAGCTCTATGGTATGTCCCAGAAGCCTGCAGGTTGAGTTGGCCGCAAGAAAAACTTGAATAATTTTAGAACGGAAGCAGCTACGCATCCAGGGTTAGCACCATTGGAAAGCTTGCGCCAAAGCGGTTAAAAATATTACCTCAGTATATTCCAAAACCGGAGAGATAGTGATATTCCAAAACTCAATACAAAAGTCTATGGGAATAGAAAAATCACAGGTTTCCCGCTCAAAACGCGCCCGCTTTTAGTTACGCGGTATGGCTCAATTGATCATGCGGCAGTCTCCATTAAGAATTTTGTAAACAATAGCTTTTTCTCAGATTGCTGCATTTCTAGCTTTGTGTCGCGATTAGCTTAGGTTGCGAGTGTGGAAACAGGATAGACAGAGTGCCCTGTTGTCACAGAGGGTACAGGACCACCTGATAGGATGTAGGTAAGATTATTTGTCTACCTCAACTGCCGTATAGCAAATATCACAGTGATTATAGCTATCATTTAGCTAGCAACTTGTAATACAGCCACACTTAAGCTGTTTGCTGTTAAATTGTGTGCTTGTCAAGGCCGTGTTTATGCCAATTCCTTTTCTTCACTACTATAGATGCCGTTTATTGTAAGGATTAGGACCAACTCAGGCAGCACTCCACCTTCAACTCGGATCACAATTTTATCATTTCATCAATTTTCATATACATATAAGTAAATGAAACAATTGATTAATTTTATTTAACAAGAAAGTCTAGTAGATTTAGCTACAAGTTAACAGTGCTGTACTGCTGAATCCTGTGAATATCAGAATATTTCTTGGGACACAGTAGATAGAATCGACTGATTTTAATCCTGTCTATTCAGAAGAAAGCCTCATTAGTTTGCGTTTTCCAACTGCTGTACATTATCTGCTCATAGTGAAGTAGTACGCCCTTGGTTATTTACTTATAGCTGTGGAAGAAGAACAGCTATTGTAATTTTAAACTTTTGCATAGATGATGTCATTAAAAATTATGTCATTGTGGGTGTGTTATTTGGGTGTGGCCAGGGTGTGGTTTTTGTCCCTGAAATAGATTCTGGAAAGTTGGCACCTATGAGCATGTGGCTCCCAATGTTCTGCATGGAGGTGCATGTGGCTTCCAATTGCTTTGGTGTTTGGTGTGAAGGAGCATGTGGCTCCCAATCGTTTCATGTTGAGGACCGCATGTTCTGTGTTGAGGAGCATGTGGCTCCCAATGTTCTGTGTGGGGGAGCACGTGGCTCCCTATTGTCTGTTCTTTTAAGGCATAGTGCATGTGGCTCCCAGTTGTTTTGGTAACGGGGAAGTAGGGGGTTTGCATGACACTGGCTATGTGTATATGGGCACGTGAAGCTAGTTACGGGGAATAGATGAGCAGGTGGCTCTAGTTGTGATGTAAGCGGGTGGCTATGGGGGTGATGTGCATAGGAGCATATGGCTCAGTTCGTGATATGTAGGTGGGCTCGTGGAGCTAGTGGCATTGTGTATACGAGCATGTGGTCCCAGTTGAGCATGGTGCTCTTGGGTCAGGTCGATGGGCATGTGACTCTATTGGGTTGTGTATCTGAGCACTGTGGCTTCAGTGGAGATTTGTACTAGAGCAATGTGGCCTAGTTAGATTGTTAAGGAGCTTGGTGGCTCTGGCGATGATATGTGTACGAGCATAGTGGCTCCGGCTGTCTGGAGATACTCTATACGAGCACGATGGCTCTTGAAATTTGCCAGTACATCGCTAGGCCACATTGCTGAGTCATTACATAGTTGTGGTACTTGTTTAATGGTCTCTCTATCGCTGTTTGTAGGCGCTGGCCTGGGAGCATTTGATCCACGTGCTGTGGCTGCACTGCATCTCCCTAAGTCCTCTACGAGTGGTAAAGGGTCACCAGCTCCAGAGAGGCCATTGACTGTGGATGCCAAAAAACCAGATGGCGCGGCATTGGCTGAGTCGAGCAAAGACAAGCCAAAGCCAGGTGATGCCACTTCAGTGGAGGTGAAGGAGGTTCGAAAATTTTCTATGGGCGTGACCTTGCCAACTGTCCCAGCTAGGCTGGTCAAACGCATCCTATCTGGAGAGTTCGTGGACATGGGCGAGCTATCTCAGGAGGCGCTCAGGGCAGAGTTCAAGCGGGCAACTGATGGGGAGGACCAAAAACCATCTAAGGCGAAACCATTCCGCCCCGTAGCGAACCGAGACGCCTGGGTTAGTGGATTCGCCCAGTATGCAGGTGTTATCTGCCGATCCCACCCGGAGAAAGCCGTGGCTCTGTGGGGCCACCTTGCCGTAGTCATGTCGTGCCAGAACCACTCCACCACTGGATGGTGGAAGAACTATGACACGTCACTGCGCCACAGCTATTCCTCGATGGAAGAGGCCGACTTTTGCCTCAATCAGTGCCTGTTCACCCAGGCTATGATGGAAGGGTCGGAGCCCCTTCAGCGGCCACCCCACACACCGGCACAGCCTGGTCCGGTCAGGGCCAAGAGGAGGAGGGTTCAAGCCTGCTTTGCGTGGAATGATGGCAGGCCGTGTGCATCCCACCCATGTCGGTTCGCACATTGCTGCGCGAAGTGTGGTAGTGATCATGCCAGGAGATTTTGCACCACGGGTCCTGAAGGAGAGGAGCCCCGCCCCCTAAGCCAGAACTGAAACTCGACACTTAGGGCAACTGTTGCCAGTCATGTCATTACACGGTTCATCCATTATTGTGACTATATCTGTAGTATGATGGAATTAATGAATTGGTATCTAAGGGAGTGGTAATCCGTGGTCTATGTGATTTTTAGACTCTGTTAATAGTAGTCCAGTGTAGTCTACGGAGAATTATATACATACACTTGTGTGTTTATAGGGGTTCGTAATGGGCAGTATGCCTATATGGCCCATCTGCAGGACATCGACGGGAAGCGCCCAGTCAGTCAAAGTTCTGTATTTCAAAACATTCTTGGTTGGGACCATGTTGTGACCCCAATGAGAGCAGATGAGTGGGACAAAATGCTAGCCGATCACCCTGACAGAAGGTACCATTCCTACTTGGTGAAGGGTCTGAGGGAAGGTTTCCGCATCGGCTTCAGTTATGAGTCTGTTAGGTGCACTGGGGCGGGGTCAAATATGAGGTCAGCTTTGGAGAGACCCAGTGTTATAGACCAGTTTATCTCAACTGAGTTGGCAGAACGAAGGATCTTGGGCCCGGTTGAGCCGAGGGAGGCCAGTCTTGTTAACGTTAATCGTTTCGGGATGGTGCCAAAGGGCCATGTGCCTGGGAAGTGGAGGCTGATAGTTGACCTCTCATTTCCTGCTGGGAGCAGCGTTAATGATGGGGTCAGCTCCGAGTTGTACAGCTTACAGTATGTATCAGTAGATACTGCTAGCCAGAATGCTCTGAAGATTGGTAGGGGTGCAGCGCTGGCAAAGTTCGATGTGTCGGGGGCTTTTAGAACTGTTCCCGTGCACCCTGATGACCGCCACCTGTTGGGTATGAAATGGAAGGGCAAAACGTATGTGGACAAGGTGTTACCTTTCGGCCTTCGCTCAGCACCTAAGCTGTACAATGCCATTGCCGATGGCCTGTTGTGGATCCTTTTTAACGTAGACAATATAGATGGTATCCATTACCTGGATGACTACCTGCTGTTCGGGCCACCCGACCTGGCCCAGTGTGGTGCGTCGCTACACCGGGCCCTCTTCCGATGCGAGATACTAGGTGTTCCAGTGGCACCCGCGAAAACGGGGGGTCCCTCCACAAGGCTGATCTTCCTGGGAATCCAGATGGATACAATTTCCATGACCCTGAGTCTTCCAGCAGAGAAGTTGAGTCGTTTGCTGGCCATGATTAGAGAGTGGGGCACAAAATCCTCGTGCACCAAGAGGGAATTGCTATCCATCATTGGCTGCTTGCAGCATGCCTGCTGCATCATCAAGCCTGGTCGCCCATTCCTTCGCCGCATGATTGACCTTGCTAAGGGAGTGCGGGCTTTGCATCACAGAGTGCGGTTGAATGCCGGCTTTCGCTCTGATCTCAGGTGGTGGGGTTGTTTCCTACCCCTGTGGAATGGGCACTGCCCAATGAGCAGTGTGGTCACGCAGGTGCCCCGGGCTGTCCTCACCTCCGATGCTTCAGGTTCGTGGGGGTGTGGGGCCTTCATGTCCACTGGGCAATGGTTCCAGCTGAGGCTCCCAGAATGCTGGAGTGATGTGCACATCACAGTTAAAGAACTACTACCAATTGTCCTGGCTGCAGCGGTATGGGGTCGTAATTGGATGGGTGCAACAATTCGCTGCACGTGCGATAACGCAGCAGTTGTCGCCATCGTCAATTCAGGGCGGAGCAAGATGGACAGAGCGATGCACCTCATGAGATGCCTGTCCTTTTTCCTGGCTCGGTGGGATGTGTCATTCATGTGTGAACACATCCCAGGTGTTGACAATGGCGCTGCTGACGCTCTATCACGGGACTCACTTTCTCTATTTCAGAACTTGGTTCCGGAGGCGGCAAGGGATCCGACTCCCGTCCACAAGGGCCTGCTCCAGTGCTTGGTGGATGGGACTCCAGACTGGACAAAGGTAGATTGGGTGGCGATGTTCAGAAATATTACCTGATGGGTCTTGCAAAGTCCACCCACAAACTTTATGCATGCGGAGTCAGGAGATACTTGAAGGAATGCTCAGCTGCTAATCTTGCCCCTATACCAGTGGTAGAAGATACTCTCTGCCACTTTACCGCTACCCTCGCTACCAACGGCCTTCGTCATCGCACCATCAAGTCGTACATGGCAGGAATACGTCACTGGCACATCTCGGAAGGCCAGGGAGACTCGTTCTCCCAAGGCCTGCATAGGTTGTACTATGTGTTGAGGGGTGTTAAGCGAGCAGAAGGCGTGGCAGGTGTTACAAAGCGAGAACGCAGACCGATAACACCCGACTTACTAGGCAAAATCAAGTCAGTTTGGGATACGAGGGCGGACGATGCTGATGTTGTGATGCTCTGGGCAGCTTGCTGTCTAGCCTTTTTTGGCTTCATGCGAATTGGAGAGCTTACTGTCCCCGATGACAATGCCTATGATCCATCTACTCATCTCTCTTGGGGGGACATTCTGGTGGATGACCCACTATCCCCATCATATATGTGACCGTCTAAGGGAAAACCGGGCACAACGTGGCGTGCGTAATATCAAGAAAAGATCGATCGATTTCTTAAAAATGTATTGTTTTAAGCCGACGGAAGGGAACGGTTAGGTCTATTATAGCGGGAACGACTTAAGGGTGCCCGCACACCGCCTACGCAATTTTTTGTTGATGGTTGCTATGCACGATTACTACTATTGTATACTTACAGGGGCTTCTCCACTACAACACAAGGACAAAGTACCTGCCGAAGGAGCCGCTCACTAATTTTAGAGCGAATCTGGAGGAAATATCGGGGCCTGGTTATAAAACTTTGAGACACTTTTTTGGAGCCGTGCTGCAAGTTGGAGCTCCGCAATTTGGTACACTATTAGCCAAGCCGCTACTGTACTGCAAGACAGAGAGTTTTTTTTTATTTCAACATTACTTTATGATTTATTTGCATTTTTTCTTTTTATAAGATATTAAAAAATTCAACCTGTAGTGCAGTTCGTTTTTTTTGAGTTCTACCCGTGTGCAAAAAAATATTGTCATTCTCGTTATTAGATTCCAAGAAAAACTGACCCAAAAATTGGAACTTCTATTCTACTCACAATTCTTATGAAATAACCCCTCCCCCATTTTTCCTACATTCATACGCGAGCAATATTTTTTCGTGGTGTAATTAGCTCTAAAAAGAGCCCGTCTTTTAAAAAATAAATAAACATCATGGTACAGCAGCGAGAAAGTTTGAAGTGAGGGCAGTTTCTTGGAGGTAGTAAAGGTCTCGGAATGTGTAACACCTTGGAAGTCTTCTCTCGTCGGAAATCGAGCCTGCTGGACAATACCGCACGAGCTCAGATGTGGAATGCCTGGAGTACGGCTACTTGAGATACAGCCTGGTGGATCCTACGACTTGAGCTCAGAGAGGACTGTAATGGAGTCTTGTTGAAAACTGCCATGAAAGAACCTGAAGCTGAATACACCATAGAAGGTTTGTGTGACACACAACATTTTAAGAAACTAACATCCAAAGCTAGATAATAACTTCCCTTTTTGGAGTGAATAATTTAGCTATTGTGGAGTGAGTAATTTAGCCACTGTAATAGAAATAACAGTGTTTCCCATTCCCGCCGCGTGGAGGCATTACCCATGGGAACTAAAATTGTTAAAATGTTGACTGGAACACTGTACAGATGGAGGCAAATATAAATTGAGTATAATCATGATTGAAAACTTACAAAGAAAGGTCAATGAGATTCTCCAAGCTACTATGCTAGGGTAGCCGTAGCACTGCTTGTAGCAGCTTCTCCCTCAGAACTTTGCTTCGCAAACCTTTTTCTTTCAAAGTTGTGAGAAAGCTCTCCTTGTCAGTGCTGTCCCTTAAATTCACCAAATCATGCAAAGCAATGCCCAGTGTGTCCAGTCTAGTAGCTTGAGCTGCTGTGATACAGTTGCCTAATCCCCTGGTAAGAGCCATCTTGCGGTGGTGAGTACGCTTTTGGTTGACCCACTGTCTCAGCTGCATGCTGGGATGGCGAATTTCCAAACGGGAAAGGCAGTTCACCAGTGATGGGTGGGTGAGTACTACTTCCAAGGCCAGGACATCTGGAAGTGCACGATGTGCTCCTATGTATTAATTATTAATTCAGAGTATGCACAAGATATGACCTCAATTTAATTTACCTTCAAAATCACTTCCCACAATTTTGTTGTGCAGCTTACCCAACGCTAGAGAAGTCCCCTTGAGATGTTCGTGTCCATCCTTCTTCATCTATAATCGAGGTATATATTACATGTACATAAAGTAATACATATATTTATAGCCTGTTACCAGAGCGACTACGCTGTTGTCAAGAATTATAAATCTGATACGGTCCCCAGTATTCCCATAAGAATATGCATTAGCGGGGCAAGTCTGATATAGTTCATAGCAACAAGCGCAGTCGCTCCAGTAATGGGCTATAAAATAGTCATAAACCAATATCTTTTGGTTTGCATTGTGATTCACAAATTCTTGCCACTCGGGCTACACCCTTGTGACTCAGTTTTGTACATCTCACACAAACCTAAATATTGGTTTGTAACTATAACATCAATATTAGTTGTTGATATTATATCTGGCCACACAGGCAAGTACAAAACTATAGCATATAAATGCATGTATATATAATAGTGTGGGTGGGTAAATTTTTCTTACCATGCGCAGAAGAGGTAGCGGGTCACTAAAATGGATGTTGTTTGTTTCGAAGGTGGACAATGGTACTTCTCGCTTCTCAACTTCCGAAAATAAAATAGGGAAGTCGTAGCTGAAGCCGTTGTGGGTAACTAACACTATATTCGTATAGAAAAACAATAAATATAATTTACTATAAAAATTAATTGCAATACCAGGGAAGTGAGTGGTACTTGTAGAGTCGCTGACCTCAGCAGTAACCATAGTTACCCACTGCAGAAATTGTGTGAGTACACAAGACAATGGCTGCTCATTTCTGAGCATCGCTTGGGAAATTCCTGTTATTCTAGTAACTATTGTAGATATAGGTCTGTAATACAATGTGTATGATATAATAATTTTTTCAAATTACCAGGTGCGGGAATATGTCGAGTGGTTCTCACGAGACTGGAAAAAGTGGGTTGCTGCAGGGGAGTCGGACATGCCACAACTTTTGCACCAATGTCCGTGATGTGGTCACTGTAGATGCTCAGCCCAGTCGCTTCACAATCATAGAAAATCAGAAGAGGATGATGATCGTCATGTCCAATGTCAATTCCATCATCATCATCATCCTCTTCCAACTCCAGATGTTCCACTTCAGGGCCGGCATCTACAGTGCCTTCTCCAGTAGAATGGAGTTCAGTTGACATGGAGTCACCCTGGCCATCTCCAGCATACTCCCCAACACTGCATCCAGCTCCTCGAAGGCGCTCCATGAAGGCTTTTTCCATCTCATACCTCTTCTTCTTGGCCTTCTTCTGTAAGTTACTGTTATCAAAATATTGATTATTGTAACCAGACAAATTAGTCACCAAACAGAAATTATCATACATATTAGGGAATGATATTAATCATTCTTACCGTTTGTGGTGGTGTTCTTTGCTTGACCTTCGGCGGCAGCTCTTGATCCACTCCCTTTGTTCCTTCAATATGGAAGCAACTGCATTATTTGGAATTTCCAATCCCATTTTCAGAAAACAAAGGGCCTTCCAAATTGGTCCAAGATTCTATTTCATTATAGTATAAACTAATTTTGTGGTAACCTTCATTGTTCAGCTAACCTTATGGCATACTGCCATGTTAGTTTTACACACATAATGTGTGTGAGACAAATCAGTCCGTTTATCACGATAGACTAGTGCCAGACCATGGAAGCCTTCGACAGTGTTTGTCGTCAGCCTGCCATGATCTGACACGTAGTCTTGAGGGTAAATGGACATTTCCTCCATAAGTTGGAAAAACTCTGCTACTTGTGAATGACAAGTGTAGTGATTTTTAGTCCTGTAAGGACTTCCGTCAGGATTCACCTTATATAAACAATAATTATTAATTAAAATATTTTTGCACACATTTATGTTTTCTACCTTAGGATGATAACAATAGGGTGATGCATGCTTGTCGTGGCAGTAATGATCCACGAAGTTTTTGAGGCCCTCCGTAAAAGCTTCCAATGGATTATGAGCCTCTTGCACCTTGTCAGATGCAATAAGTGTGCTAAGAGCACTCTTGCAAGAGTTTAACATTGCATCATTCATCCTCTTGCAGCGAAACTGATCTGCCTTGCACTGCATACCATTGGATATAAAGTAATAGTATTGTTTTATTTGTATATTTACCTCGCACTTGTACTTCTTTATTTTTTCCAGTGCCTTGTGGAAGTTCTTCGTACTATGATTACTACAATAAGTAATCATACCTTCTGGGTAGTACCGGCAGAAGGTGGCATTGGTGGCGGAATCCTTGTCGCAGATGAGCTCCTTGACAGAAAACCCCGCCTCCTTTGCTTTGCCAAGGAGCTCATCAAGCATGTCTGTTTCCGCACCAGCCGAGGTTCCTGTCCAGTTATGGCCTGGACCACGCTTTGTTCGGTGTGTAAACCAAGCAATGTTCCCAGTGGAGTAGTCATGGAGTGTGGCGGAGGAGTTATTGGAGTAGTGGCCCCGAGTCAGGTAAAACCCATCAAATGAAGCCATCCATTTCTTATTATCACCTCGCTCCATTATTTCCTTCCTTACCTGACTACAGGACCACTCTGCCAAATCAGAGACAATCTCCTCCAACCTCTTCACAATCCTACCCCACTGGGTACTGGAACAGGCAGGAAAGCCAAGCAAGCCTCCTACTCGTTCGTAGTCTGCATGAAGATTACCAGTCATCAAAAAAGACAGCACCTGCGGGTAGTACTGCTGCCACGAACACAGAGAGTCGTGAATCCTCATGTTTTTGGAACACTCAAGGCGTATACTGCTGGTGGACACAATTTCCGATATTCCATCTACTAATTCACTAGGGAATCCAACATGGTTGGCAGCAGTGACCAACTCTTCTACGACAGACAAGTTGTGTCTTCAGCATTCTACACAAAAGAGGTTTGTTATATCAGCGACTATTTTCTTTTCCTACTAAGTTTTTTTTTCCCCATAGCACTAACTCAGTCCATAATTTCTTTTTTGGCATTTATTACTATTATTATTATTATTATTATTATTAGAGAACTGACCAGTGATGAGGATGGGTCTGGGTCAGCACAAGTCCTTTGTGAAATTGGACTGCCAGAGAACGAATCCTGAACTTCATCAGGAGAACTAGTGACAAGATCCTGACAATCACCAGCACTTCCAGGAACGGAATCCTAAACATTTTTTATTTGATTCAGACTGATTTTAGTATTTATAATTTTTTTTTTCTTTTCGACAAACCATGTGTGGATCACCGAAACTGCTAGTGAATGAATCATGAACATCACCAAGAGAACCAGTGATGTAATCCAGAAGATTACCAGGACTGCGAGGGACAGAATCCTATACATTTATTACATTGCTGCTGTTATAATTTTTTTCTTATTATTTTTTTTTAATCTCTTTTTTATTTATTTATTCATTTTTTTTTTTTTTTATATTCACATACCATGTGTGGATCACTAGGGCTGCCATGATTCAGGGAATCACCAGGTCCACCAGAGACAAAATCCTGAAGGTGTTCAGGACTGCCAGGAACAGAATCCTATACATTTGTTACATCACTGCTGCTATAATTTTTTTTTTTTTTTTTACATACCATGTGTGGATAGCCAGGGGTGGCAGTGAAGAAATCCTGAACATTGCCAGGACTGTCAGGGATGGACTCCTGAACATTTTTTACATCATTGGTGGTAGTTATTTTTTATTTATTTATAATTGACTAACCAGTTGTGGTAAAATTTCTGGCTGTGCACTCATGGTATCCATGGTACCAGAAGTACTACTACCATCACCAGGCAAGCCTGGAACTGGGTCAACCACAGAATCTATATTTACACAGTAGTAATCCATAAAATATCTACTGCTCTGCATAAGTTTTACCAATATGGTTGTGGTTGCAGGATCTGTTGTTCAATCTTGCCACAAGTAGCTGCTTCTTGCGCTTGCTCTTCCTAGCAACAACTGTTTTTTTACTGTTTCTCTTTGAACCCATAGCAGCTGATTGCTTTAGATTACCCACAGGGATAGAGGAAACAGATAACCACACTACCAGCACGCGAACTACGCAAAATACACGCCAGCTGCTACTCGCATTTGTTCCGGTCGCGTATTATAATAATGGCGGGTTTTGGCAGGTAATTGTTAGGGGGCCCCATCAACCGGCGGTGCGCGTTGCTATGTGCGGGCACCCTTAAGCTACGACTATAAAACTTGGAGAGCTCAATATCTGGACGCCGACAACTCCGTAAGTGCAAAAAAACATTTTCGAAAGGTGCCGCGTTGTGCCTGGTTTTCCTATAGACGGTCACATATGGAGGTGCGTCTGAAATTATCAAAGACTGACCCCTTCAGGCAAGGCATCTCCTTGTTCATTGGGAAAGTTTCCTCACAGCTGTGTCCTGTATCGGCCATGCTGGCATATCTCATAGTAAGAGGCAACGGTGATGGCCCACTCTTCCGCTTCCATGACGGTAGACCACTCACCAGACAGCGGCTCGTATCGGCGGTGAAAGGAGCATTGGATGTAGCTGGTGTCAACCCGGGCCACTATTCTGGCCACAGTTTTCGCATAGGTGCGGCCACCACTGCAGCTGCAAGAGGGCTGGAAGATTCCATGGTGAGGACTCTGGGTCGCTGGAAGAGTCTGGCGTACCTGGACTACATAAAAATCCCACGTGAGCAGCTGGCAACGTACTCTGCTAGATTATGCTAGATTGACTAGAGCATACACTTATAACATGTCTGTCACCTATTTGTTATGCAAACTTTCAGTTATCACATAACCTATGTTGTTATTTGTTTTTGGAGTCTCTCCCTCTCCTCCGTTGTTGTGGCTGGGTCTGGGGCGGGTGGTCGTGCCTCCATTGGCGGGATTAAAGGGGCTTGCCCCGCCCCATTAATAGCGCCCCAGTCAGCCTTGGTTGATTGGGGGGCGGGGTTTCCGGCCGCCACCTATGCCAACCAACTCAGCCTAGTGCTGCTGACCAGAGGGAGAGAGCTACCATGACGAAGAAGCAAGCTAGTGGTGAGTGTTAGTTAGGTGGGTAGTTTGCTGACAGCGTACTAAGACGCGGGCAGAGAACTACGAAGTAAAGGAGGCTGGCGCCTAGGGATTAATGACCATTTAGCAGCATGCTAGGTGGGGTTAATACAGGGCAGAACGCCCAATCTTGTGTGGGGAAGGGTTTTCTTCCTCATGCGCAAGCGTAAGAGAGGACCACGAGGTGGGGATACATACAGTGTGCGTCAAATAGAAACACTAAGGTGTCGTGAACGCGAAGTAGGCCAGATACCATAGAAGTGTATTTGCTGCCCACACCTTTTACCAGAATACTTGGGGGGGATTAACATTCGGAGTTGTGTGTGTAGGTTGTTTGTTCTCCAGTTTTTGTGGTTGTTTTTTTTTTTTTGTACCCTCCGGTAGACAGTGTATCTTCACTGTTCTATCGTGATAATGTGGTTGCCGGGATTAAAGGGGCTTGCCCCGCCCCATTAATAGCGCCCCAGTCAGCCTTGGTTGATTGGGGGGCGGGGTTTCTGGCCGCCACCTATGCCAACCAACTCAGCCTAGTGCTGCGGACCAGAGGGAGAGAGTTACCATGACGAAGAAGCAAGCTAGTGGTGAGTGTTAGTTAGGTGGTTAGTTTGCTGCCAGCGTACTAAGACGCGGGCAGAGAACTACGAAGTAAAGGGGGCTGGCGCCTAGGGATTAAATAGTATTCTATACTTTCAATGTCAACTCCAACGATTTTCTGGTGAAGTTTCTCCATGCCAAGTTACGCCTTCTGCAAAATCTGCATCCCATCTTTTTTCATCTAAATGAAGTCAAATGTAGACCCTGAAAAGTCATGTAAATTTTTGTCTACCTTCCTCAAGGATAAGAATGGGGGAGGGCATTACTTTTTGTGCCGCCATAAATATATTTACCTCTGCTATTATTGAATGCAATTGTAGGTACAAGTTCCAATGCACCTCCAGCAGTACCTGCAGGATTTAGACCCGAGTCGCAAGTGTACCACCAACAACAGTCCACTAGTTGTACCACTAACAACGGGGGAAGTGCTTGCTTCATATGTGTGCACGCCTGATCTTTCAGGGGAACCTGCACTGACTAGTGCAGATGGACTTGTTCTGCTTACTGGCACAGACAGACCTACGCTGAATTGTGCATCACGGACCTGACAAACTTTTTTATCTCGATTTTGCAATTTTTTTAAAAAATGTAGTTACGTTGTGTACTACATAACAGGAGTCAATAATTCCTCAGATGTGCAATTAAAATTTAGGATTTTGCCAGTAATTTTATCAGATGACAGACAGAGTGTTGTTAGTAGCTAAGGTAGCTAGAACTATTTTTTTGTGTGTTGCAACAATCAACTTCTACTGGGATTACATCTTTTCTTGTGCCTAGCAGCAAGAAGTTGCTGTGTCCTCTTTGTTTCTCTGACTCTTCTACTAGCCATTTGCCACAACTTGATAACCCACCACCAAAGAGAGACCGGCAAGAATATCTGGATCAAATACATAACAGACCACAAGGGGATTGCGTAAGAATAGATCGAATAAGATCGCTAACAATACCGAGGAAGTTGAAGGGGGAATTCCGTGCGAGCGTTTTTTAAGGCTAGCCATGAATTACAACTCGTGGTCTGGGAACTCAATTAACAGTGCACGCGCGTTGCTATGTGCCAGCACCCTTAAGTGGTCATTTACAATAGATTACAGTAAAACTTTGGAATAGGGGACAAAATGTGAACAAGAGTTTTGTCCACTTGTTGATTTTTTTTTACATCTAATTTATTTGATTACATAAATTTTTGAATATTAATTAGATAAACTAAATGAATTTAATGAAATTAATGAATAACAAGGTTACATTACACTTCAATAATTGAACCTATAAATCAACAGTTTTGGAAAAAAATCATGTAGATTAGTCCCCTTTAGGGATGAAAATTTTTAAGTTAAGGATATTGTCTATAGTAATTCCTAACTCCATGGCTTCTTTTATATGGCCACTATGCTCCAAAAATGAAGTTACATCTTCTAACGTATCTATTGCTTCTTTGAAGATCTTCAGCTTAGGTAAAGGAGGTGAAAGAGAATTGTCATCATCATCATCATCATCATCATCATATTGCTCAACCAATTGATCTAAGAAGCTGGAATCCCAATCATCTGTCATTCCAGCACTGCCAGATCATCATCACCACTCAAATATTCATTCACTGGGCAGGTATCATTTGGTGGTTGTTTCTGTGATGAGAGAATGAATTTCAGTTTGAGCATGGGCCTCTAAAAATGGATCTTCCTCATCATTTCCACAGGTGATCACTTCCAAGTCTGTACTGAGGACACCAGCTTTTTTTGAAACATTTGGTTATGGTTTCTGGAGTTACCTCTGACCAAGCTTTGGTTGCCCACGAATTGCCATTAAAATGTTGATGGATTTAACAACCACGGATGCTTTATTACAGCTGTCTATCTTAGCTATGACATGCCTCAACAAAAAACGCCGATAATGAGTTTAAAAATTCTTAATAATACCGTGGTCTAATGGCTGGAGCTTGGAGGTGGTGTTAGCTGGTAAAAAACAAACATTGATGTGAGAAAACTTTGACGCCAACTCTGATGGCTGACAACCCGCATTATCCATAAGAAGCAAAATGGAGCTATTAGCACGGGCTAACCTACAGTTAAGTTTTCTGAGAATTTCTTCAAGTATTTCACTTGTCATCCAAGCTTTTTTTTTGGTCAAAATAGTTCACAGGCAGAACGGACTTGTCAAACCGCTGCAAGCACCTTGGATTTTTTAACTTCCATAATATTACTACTGGCTTCTCTTTAGCACCACAAGCAGTCACAACAAAAGCTAGAGTGATTCTCTGCTTGTTTTTTTACCACCTTTATATTCCTTACTTTTGTTGCCAAAGCCACCACAAGTTGAAGAGCTGTAGTTGTCAGATCTACAAACTGGCATGTTAATTTCAAATTTACACGAAGTGTACAATTGATTGTCATGTTAGGCAACTAGCTTGACTACATTTGTAATGGACAACAATTGCCGAAGTAGTTATCTTGCCTGTCAATGTCTTTGCAATTTAGTGTAAATTATAAGAAAATTCCTTGACAACGACCTGTTAATTTTGTCAATTATGTGCAACTGACTAGATAATTTTTGCTAACTGTAGTAAACTGGCTTGTTGTTATCAGACTACTCTTGACCAATTGCTATTAAATTTTTGATAACTCTTCACAAACTTTTGATCATTTTTGTAAAGTAATACTAAATGAAACAAATGCTAAATAATTTTATTACAATACAAATATAATATAAAGTGTGTATTTGCTAATTGTCATAACTTGTATACAGCTTATGGTTCAAATACCTCTTCAGCTTCTGTATTACATATTACAAAAAAAAAAAGATACATAAATAAATAATATGTAGTTATTTAAACTTCATGTCAACAAACCTGTATTTGCTGCACCTTGTTCTTCATTCCCTAGAATGAAAAAACAGATAAAGGTAAAATCACAATTTTTAATTAGCTATTATTACTATAAGGTGGTATATTGAGTTTTGTTTTACTCAAGTGTAAAATAACATTTTACCTAATTGTTATGATAGCTTCACTTTACCTAATTTTATGTTAGCTTCACTTTACCTAATGTAGTGATAGCTCACAGGTAAGTCATATATATATTATATAAATAATGTGCAGTTCAGTTTAGTGACTCTCATATTTTTCCAGGATGATATCTTGGAAATGAAAGTTTTAGCATTAATGATAGCAGTAAGTGCTTTGAAATAAGAACAACAACATTTTTTTGACATGTCTTCCCCATGAGACATCCTTGTATATTCTTTTTAAAGGAGATTAATGCATCAATAAACCTCTTCTCTACAAGCCTTTTCAGCATGGACTCACTGAGTTTTTCTTCCAGCAGTGTAGAAAGATGTTTTGGTAAGGGTGGGGGGGGGGGGGGGGGGGGGCCATGTTTTTTGTGATTTAAAGGTGTTCATGTGAGTAATCACCTCATTAAGTTGTGCCCCTAAATTATGGAGGGCTCAATCTCTGGGACTCTCCACCCCCCCCCCCCCACCCACCCATACTTTTCCTATGCCACTGTCTTTCACCAATCCCCTATGTCTCTCTCAATTTGAGAAGACTGGCTTAGTCATTATTTGGCATCCCAAAACTCCCGTAGCTTCTCAAGATGGCTATGCTCACTTTCCATCACATATATATATACTGTATAATATAATAATGGCTGGTTATCTGAAATTTTATTTGCTACAGGTGGCCACTGATAATTACCTCATCTGTTCACATTAAAATACCTGTATGAAGAATTACCTTGTTTTCTCCAATTAGGACATACTGCCCACTCTGGAGCTCCTTATACTGGAGGGATGGAGACAGAGGGATTTCCAAGCCTTCTTGGTTTAGATGGAGTGCAACTACTTCCGCTAATTCCCTTTCGTTTGTATCTATGGTCTAATTCCTTCATCCACTTATTGACTTCTAAATATTATATACATATATATATATGTACATATATATATACATATATTATATACTAGTGATGTGCTCTAATAGCACAAAATAGCGAAGCGATGCATGTTCCCTGTAATTGCAGCTATTCCATGCATGCTTGGTGTGGCTACAAAATACTGTCAGATTCTTTACTTTGCTACCTGTTTCTGTTTCGTTTTAGCTCTCCTCCTCCTTGCCCTGTCTTTTTCATTTCTTATCGCTCTCCTTACTAATTTTTCTTCAGGAGTTTCTAATGCCCTCAAAGCTCTTGACCGAGCGTTTCTAACGTTTTGTCTACTGGGCATCGCTACTTCGTACAGCGGGTAAACAAAACAAAATGTTGCTAAGAAGGTTTCCCGGCCCGCGCAAGCGCAGAGGAGAAAGGGTACACACGTACGCCCACGCAAGAACAAAAACAATTTCTAGACCTAAATATATCGCGAACTCATTAAAGAGTCAGCTCCGCTGGCTTCGCTCGCTTCACTGAATAATTATAATTATACATTATATATATGTATATAAACACAAGTATATTATACACACACAATACTGTATGCAAAGGAAGAAAGAAGTTAACTAATGAGGGCGAGAGTTATGCCATGAAAGATAGTTAAGGAACTGATCAAAAATGGCTGTTTAATTTAAGCTGTAAGTTACTTACTGTCTGATCTCCATTCATGTTTGTGTAGAATGATAACATCGGAATCTCCATCTGATTCATCTGTCATGTACTATCTTTTGTGATTTTTTTGAAATGAATTTTTTCTTCAGGCAAGACTACACTTTTACGTCGAAGAAAAGCCTTCAATATACAAACATGTGTAACATTATTACATTTTGTACAAGTGTACACTAACCCTTTGTTTGGGCTGATCATATTTTGATATTTCTATTCTTTTAACTGAACCGAATCACCTTCTTTCACTGTTCTTCGTAAATATTCATATTTACGTTTTAATGCCACTAAATAGACAACTATAATTATAATAAAAGTATTATTTTGCCAATTTTTTTTACATTTTATCATATCCAAAGAATATTCGTTATCTGGGTCACACTGAATTTCTTCATTGAGCTGGAGGTAGGAAACAAAATATTTAAAAAATAAAATAAAGTTACATCAGCTATACCTTTCTTCAGGATTGAACTGCTTTTCTATGAAGATTTGAAACCTTTTTCTAGAATAACAAGAATACTTAATGTATATCAATGGGTTCACTTCTTGCATAATAGTTGTCATACCGAGAACTCTCGAGAAATAGCTTTAGTAGTACACATTCTTCTTCCTCTCCTTTTCTTCTTGCAATACTTTTAGTTCAAGCTTAAGTTCAGCTATAGACCCCTTGCAGTAGGTGTGGTTGTGACGTCACGAATTCGTGGCGGCCATGTTGGTGTACTATTGATCGTGTGGCGTTGATAAGTAGTATGGTCATTTGTGCTATCGTTGGCTGTGTGAATAGGAGTGGCAGGGATAAAGAAAAGAGTTTTTTCAGACTTCCCACTGTTTTAACGCATCAAGGCCCTCAGACACAAGAATTGAGCAAGAAAAGGCAAGAACTGTGGGTAGCTAGAATCAGGAGAGGCAATCTGAAGACTGAACAATATCCTAACACTAGAGTTTGCTCTGCTCATTTTGCTGGTGGTTCTCCTGCACGACTTTTCGACGTTAGTAATCCAGACTTGGCTCCTACACTGAATCTTGGTTATAGCTTTGGACATGGTGATGAAGGCTCAACAGAAAGGTATGAAAGAAGGATGGCTAGGAAGAGGGGACATGCAGAAACAGAAACTGCTGCCACAAGTGATGCCTTGATAGTGGAAGATAATCCTGCAGCAGCAAAAAATGATGATGGTGATGAAGGCTCAAAAGAAAGGTATGAAAGAAGGATGGCTAGGAAGAGGGGACATGCAGAAACAGAAACTGCTGCCACAAGTGATGCCTTGATAGTGGAAGATAATCCTGCAGCAGCAAAAAATGATGATGGTGTCGCAGTTCAAACTGTGTTGCATTTGAATGATTTAACAACTATTGAATCAGAAGCAATGAAGATTAAAGATGAAAATATTGTGTTAAAGGCGAAAGTACAAAATGCTAAGAAATGAAGTGGAAATACTGACATTAAATGATAGTTATTTTCGGAATGATGATAAAAAAAGTTTTGTATTACACGGGATTGAGCACATGGGAGTTGCTTCACAAGCTGTTTATATATGTAAAGCCCTATTTGAAATTACGCTCTATTCTCTCACCGTTTCAGCAGCTCATTGTCACTTTAATAAGAATGAGACTCAAGCTTAGTGGACAAGATCTGGGTTATCGATTTAAAGTAAATAGTTCTACGATTAGCCGGATCTTCCTTCATGTACTTGAAGTATTGTACATATAACTCAAACCTCTTATTATATGGCCTGACAGGGATAGTCTTAAGAAAACTATGCCAATGGTATTTCGTAAACATTACCCCAATTGTATTCTAATTATTGACTGCTTTGAAATTTTTCTCAATCCCCCAACAAATTTATTAGCACGTGCTCAAACATTTTCTTCTTACAAGCACCATAACACCGTCAAATATTTGATTGGTATTACACCACAAGGGACAGTAAGTTACATTTCTGGGGGGTAAGAACTAGTGACAAATATCTAACCGAGCACTGTTCATTACTTAGCAACCTTTTTCCTGGTGACACTATATTAGCCGACCGTGGGTTTGACATCAGTGATTCTGTGGCTATTATTGCTCAAAGATTGAAATTCCAGCTTTAACCAAAGGCAAACCACAGCTGAGTGGCATTGAAGTAGAGCAAACTCGAAACATTGCTAACGTTCGAATTCATGTGGAAAGAGTTATTGGAAACCTTCGAAAGAAATATTCTCTTCTCAGTGCAACTCAACCCATTGACTTTGTCACTTCAGCTAATGAAAGTAAAACAACACTGGACAAAATTGTGTATTTGGCATGTGCACTTACAAATATGTGTGACTCTGTTATTCCATTTGATTAGTAAATTGATTGTTGATAACGTCAAAAAATTATGACTTTCAAAAAATTATCCTAATAAGTGAGAAAAAGGACAAAAAAGCAAACAGTTTCTGAAAATGTAGCTATAGCTAATTAAATGAACAAGAAAAGTAAGATGGTTGGAGAATTTAGCTAATCATTTTCTTCTTTCTCTTTCTTTGAAATTCAGGATGCTTTCTGCAGTCTGGGCAGTACCAAAATTTCGACTTTGGTAGAGAATTGAGTTTTAGACACTTGAGATGAAACCATCTGTATACACATTCCAAATTGTCACACCCCACCATTTCTCCTTCTTCTGGTCCTTTACAATAGCAATATGTTAGTAGTTTATCATTGCCTGTGTTCACAGAAGTATCTTTATTAAGTGAAAATGAGGTTACACTTTGATCAGGCTCTTGTGGTTCAACCCCAGATTGAACAGAAGATGTACGAGAATGAAATTTTCCCATTAACTCAGGCAGAATAGACGTAATAAAGATATGTTTAACTTTTTCCACATTTATTAGCCAAAACTCCTCATTTGGGTATATTCTTTCAATGTGTATGTCTTTTTCAGTCCATACGACAAAATCACAATAAGTTTTTTTGCTACGAAAAAGCTGACACTGCACCTGGATAAAATAATTCCTTAAATAATCATACATTCTATTAGAAATAAATATTTATATAGTTTGTCAAAAAATATTCACCTGATAATAATACGAGTGGTCATGTCTGAGCCAAAATCCTTGATCACTTTCAACTAAGCAGAATTTGGGGTCTCCTATGGAAGTAGAGATAGTATCTTCTCTGTGACAGTATGGACACTAGGATAAAAAGAACATAAACAGGTCAATATCAAGCCTTAAAAAAAAACAAAGACATACCTTAGTTTCACAAATCCCTTCACCACAACATGTACAGGTTACTAAACCATCTGGAGAAGCTCCAAGAAACGCAAAATCACTGCTAATAAAAAAACCACACTTACGAACTTCAAAGTTATGATGAGCAAGGATAGAAAAACTTTTGTACTTAGCACGAGCAATATCTTCATGTCACAGCCCCAACATGTTGAAGCAGAATTTTCTCAGGATAGCATACTGACATTATAAGGGAGATAGATGGTGAAGCAGTATTCGTGTGAGCGGCTCTATGAAAACATGATGCTGTTATTCTTCCTGTTCTCATATTAAACCATACCATTGATTTGGATTGTAACCTGGTTTTTTCTTCAGCACATACTATCGCTTCAGATTTAACCGTGATCATGCAATCTTCAGCTAATTTTATCAATTCACCATAGCTTAGTTTAAGGTATTCAGGTTTAAATAATTCAGATAAACATGGAGGAAGACCTTTATCGAGTGATATTGGTATATAGCTAGAAGAATGTGGCTCTACCAGATATAGGATTGCTGGCTTGGTGGAACAAGTAGCTAACTCAGAAAAGAAACCAGTGACTTCTTCTTGTGTAGGTGGCTTGAGTATTGGTACTGGTGTAGGCGATCTTGATGCACTTCTACAAGTAGATGATGAGGATGGGGAGGGTGAGGTGGAGTGCCTAAAGTCTAGTGAATGTAGAGCTGCAAAACTCCTTTTCTTCCCTACAAAATCAATGCTTTTTACAGGTGCATAAGGCACTTCCTTTACACATGCTGGTATAACCCAATAAGACTTCTTTTCTGTTACTGTCATGGAATCCCTGATGCATACTCCAGACTCAATAGCCCAAAGAAGAGATGCCACATGAGAGCAACTCTCACCTATTCCTGCCATGCAATCACAGTGAGCAGAAATAATTTTACCGCTGACTTCAGCGATGACCCACAGAGTGAGAGGCTTCACACTCAATCGTTGTGAATGGTTTACCTATAATTATGGTTTATACAAGTAATTGAAGGGGAAAAATAACAACAAACTAACAAACAAAAAGCATAGTATTAGATGCATATATTACCTTTCCAATAACAACCCTTTTGTCATCAAAGCTCTTCACTAGCACTTCCCGGACCCAGCCAGATATAAAATTCACATAGCAATCCAGGCTCTTGTAATTCAGTAAGTCTTCGCCTGTATAAGGGCTAGGAGTTGCTAGTAAATACATTCCAAGATGCACGTAAGTGATGCCTGGCCAAAGATCCACATCATCATTCCAATCTTTCCTCTCTGATTCATAAGGACCAAAACCGTTTATAGCACTCAACTTAGCCAAGTATCTCTTCTTCCCATCTGCACCCCTCAAAGATGAAAAGTAGCCTTCTAACAACAACCTTCTTTTCGTCGGATTCATTTTTAGTGCACGGCCACGCTGCTTCCGGTACACCAACATGGCCGACGGGAAGCTTACGTAATAAAACATTACGTAACTGCAAGGGGTCTATATCTTTCTAAATAATTACATCACATTATTAGCTAATTCCTATTTAATTGTGAACTTACTTCTTATGATTGCTATTATTATAACTTACTTCCTGTTTGTCTTGAGACTTTAAAATCTGCTTAATATCTGCAGTCTGTTTTAAACATGTCTAGAAGCACTTTAACATTATCCTAGAATAAATGCCAATGCACATTATAACACATCTATCTTAATTGAACAAATTTACATCACTTCTGGCCGCTTCAGAGTTGTACACTAATATTAATACATCTCTTTCCTTAAAAATATATTACAACAATATAGATAATGTATATGGAAATTATGCATTATATAGGGTCACTCACACCTTGTAGAGCATGGTGGTGTATCACATTCAGAAAATTCTTCACTTACTGATCTGCTACAGTCAAATGTATAGACTTCACTTCTTTCTTGAGTGGGACTATTACTTTTTTAATAACAAGTACTATCATCAATTCTAAATCTACCTACCTAATAATAGGAGTTTGTGGTGTCAAAAACTCCTAAGCGAAAAAATACAAAAGCAATTACTTTAGTCAACTTTTAAGTAATTCAGTACTTACATGTGAGTATATATCTCCACGATTTATACTTTTTTTGAGGAATAAATAATATATTTCTTTAAATTCTTAGCTAATGTGGTTGACTGTTGTTGTTTTTTCAAACAAATATAAAGTAAAGTATTTTCACCAACTGTCTTTGAAACTTTAGTCAGTCTCTTATGTAACAACATCAACAAAATAATACCTGCTGTATTAGTCTTGCAGGACAGTAGGTGACATAGGTCCTCTGACAGTACCTATGATGTCCTTGGATATTTCCTGCCATAAAAACTATCAAGCCTTGCTGTTTGGAGTCTCCATTAATTTTTTTGGAGAAAAATATTTTCCGCCAAAAAAAAAATACAGCTGCAATCAAATGCTTCCTGTTTTTTATATCAAAAAGTATGCACTAATCTGTTACTATGGCATGCAATTTACAATTCACAATACATTTTTTGTACAAGTATCCTTTTTATTGTATCAAAATGATTGCAAGTAAAAGAAAGAGAGTGTTTTGTCCACATTGTGAAGAATATGTATGCAAGAGTAGCTACTATCAGCATAAACAGCTATACTATTGTGAGACTACTGAGCAATGGAAGACAGAAGAAATAAGTAAGGATTTTCAATTTTCACCTGGTGATCAAGTAAGCTGTGAATAATTCAACCTGCTATAATACAGTCCTATAATTTAGTCCTATTCATTCGTTTAGGTACAAGTTATTCATTAAATCAGGATGAAATAACAGACGACACCTATTGCCACATAAGCCCCAATGATTCAGATGAACCTTTATCAGATGAGGATATTCATAGTGAACCTGGTGATGATCAAAACAGATTATATGATGAAGATAATATCCATAGTGAACCAGAAGAGGTTAATAATCCAGACAGACAATGTGATGAGGTGAATTTTAAGGGTATAATTACACAATTTATGCATTCCTCTTCCTTTCATAGTGTGTGTCCTATAAGTAATCTTTTTTTTGTATGTATAATCTCACATACAAACATTCATTATATTTAATATAATTATTAATTTTTAGGATTTGTTAATCGACTCAGAGGAAGAAATGGAAGAGAATGACATAAGCAAAGCAGTGGAAATTAATTCAAGCCATGTTAAGGTCATTCATCTACTCTTGCTGTTTCTTTTCATGTGGCAGTCTCTTTATCGGATTTCTAATGCTGCTTTCACATTATTGCTAACTTTTTTCAAAAGATTTTTTTCTTTAATGAGTGTTTATCTCGGACTTTCAACTCTACATCAACTTACTGAAATCATGCCAAGCACACTTTATAGAGCTAAGAAATTCTTGGGTCACCCTGAAGATAATTTTAAAACCTATGTAGTTTGTCCCAGCTGTCATAAATTGTATACTTTCAGTGAGTGCTGTAAATATGAAAATAGAAAAAAAGTATCTAAGACTTGCACCTTTGTACGATATCCTAGTCATAGTCAAGCTAGAATGAGAAAACCATGCAGTGAAATTCTTTTGAATCAGGCTAAAACTTCTTCTGGTACATTTCACTTAGTTCCATTTAAAGTGTACTGCTACAAAAGTGTAGTAGTAAGTTTGGAACAACTACTTAACAAACCTAACATGCATACGTTATGAGAAATGGAAAATTACGGAAAGAGATCATGTATTTACTGATATATAATTATGATGGAAGGGTATGGAAGTCTTTTTTTGTATGACATGAATGGGCTGCCATTTCTAGCTGCACCTAACAACTATCTAATGATCTTAAACTGTGATTGGTTTCAGCCATTCAAGCATACACAGTTTTCCATTGGTATTTTATATTTAGTCGTTGGAAACTTGCCCAGAGAGTTGCGCTACAAACGTGAAAATATTTTGATTGTGGTGGGTATATGCCTGGACCCAATGAACCAAGCAAAGATATAAACACATATCTGGAGCCATTAGTAATAGAAATGGAGAAATTATGGAATGGAACTTCTATTACAGTAAATAGCAAGCCTATAGTAATCAGAGCAGCTATTTCTTGCCTAGCATATGACATTCCTGCTGCAAGAAAAGTAGGTGGCTTTGTTGGTCATCGAGGTTTTCGTGGCTGCAATATTTGCTTGAAATCCTTTCCCAGCCAGCATTTTGGGGATTATCCTGACTATTCTGGATTCAAAAAATCAGAATGGGAGCCAAGATCACATGCTTTACATGTATGGTTTGGCAGAAAACACAAAACTGCTAAAACAGAGGTTCAGCGCAAAGCCATAGAACATGAATATGGAGCCCGCTATTCCCTTCTTTACGAATTACCATATTATAAAGCTATTTTTTTTTGTATTGTGGATCCTATGCATTGCTTGTTTTTAGCACACGACTTAATATCTGACCAACAGTTTTCTCTAATACAGTCCGGAGTCAACCTAATGAAGTGCCCACCAGACACTGGACGCATTCCATATAAAATAATTTCAAAATTTGCTGGACTTAAAGCTGATCAATGGAAAAGTTGGACATTGTATTTTTCATTATTCTGTTTAAAAGATATTTTGCCTAAAAATCATTTTAAGTGTTGGAAAACTTTTGTATCTGCTACCAAAATATTATGTTCTAAACAAGTTGTGGAAGAAAAATTACTGGAAGCTGAAAAATTGGTTGAAGAATTTTGCACCAAGTTTGAAGAGCTATATGGGAAGAATAACTTAACCCCAAATATGCATTTGGCAGCCCATCTCACTGACTGTATCAGAAATCATGGTCCTGTTTATGGCTTCTGGTTATTTGCTTTTGAACGTATGAATGACATTGCTGGTTCTTTCCATGCAAACACTCATAACATAACGATACAAATTATGAGGAAACTCACAAGCATGCAATCAACTGACACCTGGAAGGCTAAAGAATTAGCTTAGAAACATCTTTCACAAACACTGCATGCTACATCATTATACATACACCTAAACTTAAAGACTTGTAGTCATCTTTGCCAGGGGCCCATCATTACTCAACAAATGTAAGCTGTGGGGTTGTATGGCCCACAGCTTCCTGGACCTAATAGACTGCACAATCTAACATATGTTCAAAGTGTTAAAAAAACAAACAACCAAACCAGTTGGACCTTCAATTTTCATAGATACTTCAAGGTCAATTGCCCTAGGAGAAAAATTGTTGACTTAATTCTTATAAAACAAAACTTCCAGAACATTGGCTCAGATCATAGGCACACTTATGTAGGTGAGCCAATGGTTGCACCATTGTGAGATAACCTAGCTTGCTTCCTGCCAATCCATATATAATCCTCCTGCAGTGTGTACTTCCCAATTATATTAAAAAAAATTCCAACACATTGGTGCAGCCACATAAAGGAGCACAGAATACCTTACTGGTCAAATTAAATGGCCTCCAGTCAGGTTTTTTTTATACTTTTTATAATATAACATCTCCTTGTTGTGGTGCACACTTTATACAATTGGTTGTTGTGGTACTCGGTCACTCAATTCTTTCCTACCTCACTTTCCTAAATATCTCTATAATAAAAGAAGAATATGTTACATAGCTATGATATGTGAAAATTCAAAACACACACACACACACATTTGTGGGTACATGGGGTTCAGCCCTGTTTCATGGACTCTAAAATTGTCATTATTACAAAACCACACTGTTACATGCTGACATGCATGACATGAAATAAATGCAGCTGATGGAAAGGAGGTGGAAGTCCAGATTGTTGACTTAATTCTAATAAAACAAAAGATAATGAAGTATTACATTAATTTCAATACTCCTTCCATAAATAAATAAAATTCAAAATTTATAACTTAGATTTAGTTCTAGTTTAGTGTGGAAGTCGACACAACAGATATGTTCTGATCTGACGAGGAATCTTCAGTGAATTTAATTATATCTGTACACATGTATGGCTCACTAAATGAGATCATCACTAGTTTATATCTACAGATAGACCATACGCATTCTCAGTTGTCTATATGAAACAAAAGCTGATCCAATAGTTAGCTTGTATACAATAATAGCATCCATGCATGAATGCATTGTAATTGCTGCTGCTTCCAGTATTTAATATTTTGATAGGTGTGGTTTCGGCATAGTTTGAGTGTGGTCACCGAGTAACGCCCTATTATTTCATGCCCATGTGACCATATTTATTGCCTTGTCAGTTTTTATTCCTGATATAAACTGAGTCTGAAAAAAAAAAGGGTCGTAATAATCACTCGCTAAAATTAAGCTACATTTGTATAGGAATATGGAGGGCACAAACTTCAGACGATGGTAGGGTAGCTTGGGCTGGGGAAAGGAGAAGGGAAGATATATTGTTGCATTTTATATATTAATGTTGGTGGTAACAAACAAAAAACAACAACAATGTATTAGAGAAAGGAGAAATGAAGGCATGGAAGAGGAATCAATACTATTACTATTTATTTATTACTAACCATTTCCTAAATTCAACAATTACAAGTCGCTTTTGGTCTACAATATTCTCTTTCGCCAACATTAAAGGGTTAAAGCCCCCTATCCCACCTATCCTATTTGTGCAAGGTGTGGAACACTAGTTTATTATATTATGTATGGTTATATGACGAGGGCCCTTGGTAGTGTAAATCTTGTATGGACTGAATGAAGGTTAGGCTAGGACACATAGAAACTCTTGGATGCTTTCCATATTCACTGCGAATTGAGCAACTGATAAACCAAGGTACAAATTAATAAAATAGTTTAGAAAAGGCCTTAAATTAAAAAAGGGCAAATGTCACACCGCCTTCAGCTTCCTTATCTCACACCTGGAGACGGCATGCACACTTTTAGATATACATAGTAATAATGTATGAATGACAATTACAATGTACAATTCTGTATAATGTCAATATATATTAATTATATATTATTATATATAATATTACAATATTATATAATATTGTCTTGTAGACGATCTTTGACAAGAATGGCCTCCACTGCCTCACAATCTCTGCACTTGTAATACTGTGTAACTGGTGCCCAGTCTCTTCACCTCGAACTGATCGCTCGCTATTCTTGATTGAGTTCTCCTGGTAAGTGTCAAACACAATATCTATCCGTCTGCCCTGGCTTCCTTCTCTCAGTGCCATCAACAAAATAGAAGAGGCAATGTCTCCAAAGGTGGCCTGATCACCCTTGACTCTCTGGACTAAGTTCATCCCATCAACTATTGAAGCACAATTCTCCAGGTGTTCCTCTGCAACAGCCATACCTTCTGAAGGTGGGTTGCTAAAGAAGCTTTGTTAGTCTTCCTCAGCAGTCCATCTGATGTGGACAAGGCCCATGGTAAATGACCAAGGGGATGAGATAAGATATCTTCCATTTTGAGGCTTCGTCCTTGTGCCATTACTATAATCCGACCAAACAGAGTTCTATCTGCTTTCAGGATGATCATTCTCCCACTTGATTTCACTGCCTTCTTCTTGCAAAGATTACTGAAAGTTTTCAGCTTATTTGCAGGTAGTATGTCGTGAAATTTCACTGTAGGTACGTCCTTCTCCAGTCTCTCACTCCTGAATTTGGAATAACATTTCTCACCAGTAGAGTGTGCCTTCATAAGGTCAGAAGTGATATCCCTGGGGGCTATCTTAGCAGTGGAGATGCCAACAAGATCTTGGTTCTCTGTAAAGGGGTTGATTCATTCTTGGATGAGTTGTACAACTGCTGACACTGCTTCCTCATCCTTTTTTATTCGTGTCTGCCGTAGCTCAGCATGGTGAAGTTCCGAGGTCTTTTCTAGTGCAATTTGTCTTATCTGGCCAAGGAATGCACTGCGATGCTCTGCTGTCATATAGTATCGCTTGATAGCGCCAGCTTTCAAACTAAATCTGGCAGTACCACCAGGAGTCTGAGTGTCCTTGTTAATTGTAACCTCGGTGGTCTGATCTACAGGGATCCGACCAATTAATGGGTTATTACTGGACAACTGCACTGAGAATTGACCTGCCTTGAAAGCCTCATAAACATCTGGCTTCTTCTCTGGAAGATTAGTCATCTCAGCAAAGTATGGTGAAAGATATCTGGCATAGTTCACATTGTCGTAGGCAAAACACCATGGGAGCATAGACCGAGTGGCATTGAGATGCAGACTCTAATTTCCCTCACGAGAAGCACGAAGAAGGCCTAAAACCACATTCTCCATCATGTCGATGTAGGACATCCAAAAAGCTGATAGCTCTCTCCATTTTGATGACGGAGGTGTTCCAGAAAATCCATCCACAGTTTCACCAGCTTTGCTAAGACTGAACTCTCTAGCAACTTGTCAAAATCCTGTTGGTTTAAATCATCAGCCATAATGTTGACTTTATTCTCTAATGCTTTGATCATGGTAACTGCTTCCAAGTTGTCCTCCACCCACACCACAAACTGTCCCCATGCCAATCTCATCAGGGCGTCATAGATGTGCTTGTGAACTCGTACACCACGATTGTAGTGTTTACCATCAAGGACACCGTTGATAGATCCCTCGGCAACTATCCCAGCCTCTATGCAGATACCAGCATCCCCAAATCGCTTGCCTAGAATGGATAAGGCATTGCAAATGGTGTGGAACGTACCCATCCGAAGGACAATGTTGGGAAACTGTTCTCTTTGCTTCCAAACAATTTCTGCAGCTTTTACATAGAGTGCCTGATCCATGACTACCACCATACTTTCCAACAAAAGCTCTTTTCTGATCAGTTCTGATCTGTTCAGAATTTCGAAAACAGTATTCATCTCTGTTGCTGGAGCATTGATGGTGGGCAGATACCCAACAACATCTTCTGAGATTGATACTTGGTCTCTGGCTCTTATGTTGAACCCAGTCCAGCTTGGAATTGCCTGATTCTCTTGGTTAGCTATCCTTGCAAGGATCCACAGGAGGTTTTTCTTGCAGGCAACTTGAACTGCTTTTTGAGATTCTTGCACATAACCCTCTCTAGTTAGGAGACCTTGTGGGCCCACACGTGCACCTGCTACATAGACGTCTAGCTCTTCATGCTCAATACTGACTGATCTCTGCTTTTTCTTTTCAACACGTGGAAGTTCAGTAGCAAATATATAGGGTCCATAAACATTGGTCTGTACAGCTATACCATTGACCCGATGCGAAGTGCCTTTACCAGTAAGAGTCTCCTCCAGTCGATCAATATTGTCCCATGAAAGGCTTGTGAAGACATAAGGTTTAATTGATGCTGGAAGTGCAACTCGATGGTTGAGACTAGTTGCCAACTTCTGGAGACAAAGAGCAGTGTCATTCTCCTCCAACTGAGAGTATGATACACCATGCCCAAACTTGTTAAGCAGTCGGATAACTTCAGTGTTTCCAGTCAGTGTTTTGACTGCATTAGGGAGCAGTAGATGGTTAGCCGTGTGACACAGCATATATCATATCCTGACTAAAAGACTGCACAAGTGTGCTGACCCTGTGTGATCGACTCTTAACATCAGGATCTCCAGTCAAAAGCCCGGAGAGAGCGCTCTAGGTAGTGCGGTATGCATGTGCTGTTAACGTCAGATGGGTGGTAAGGCCAAGGAGTGGGTTTCATGTCTTCTTTGATGACATATCTGAGTTTTGTTTAAACCTGATCGGTCTGTTTGAGGTTAGTCACCTTTGACTTCCAAATTTCAAGTTCCTTCTGTAGACTTTGATTCTCCAAGACAACATCTTGTAATGTTACACTGACTGGAACCATCAACAACCACACCTTGTCATCAGGAAATATATGCACTGAATTCTCAAACTCTGATTCTAGTCTCCTGCGGATATTCTTCCTAGTTGACTCACTTATTTCACCTGATGGCACAAAGGATTTAAGTTTTGCAGTTAAGGAAGTGACTTGAACAATCTTCTTATTAGGTATAATGTCAGTTCTAATGTACTCAAAGAGGCTACCATAAGCTTCTTCCAACTCATTGTCACCTTCTTTCACATCTTCAGGCCTTGGCTTCATTCTTGTGTAATTCTTATAACATGAATGATGATAGTGGGCTTCAGCAGCAACTATATCTCTACTGGCCTGCTAAGATCTTTCCATCATTTTTTTGAATGGCACATTCTAAAATTACATTGATGATATCCACGAAGTTGATAACCACGATCCACTCCACCCATGTACTTGTTATACTCTGCAACAGTTACTGGACAAGACATGTCCTTTCGACTCCCATCTTTCTGGCGACGAAGAACTGTATCAACTTCGGTAGGATCATAGCCTGTAGCCATCACGTTCACGATTTTCCTATCCAACCATGCCGATGCTATTACATTATCAGATTGTACTGTTATATTTTGACCCCTGTGATATATTGAAAGTAATAAGCTAATTTAGTAAATTTGTATTTACTTACCGTTGTTTGAACTTCAGATTTTTTAATTCCTTAGGAAATCCCAATCTGTCTCTTCTGGAAGTTCCACACCCTTAAGTTCCAACAGACTCCAGATCACAAAGCAGTTGCTTAGATGTAAAAAAATTGTCAAAATAAAGGTGGTGCCACTTTTCATGAAAATCATGGGACAGATCCTTCACCACTCTAGCTCCAAGACCATGCTCCACTCTATCCTTGTGACCAGTGTATACTTCCAATCGACTAAAGTAGCCATTACTGCTATCAGCCAAGACCCACACTTTTATTCCTCTTTTTATGGGTTTTTGGGGAATATATTGTTTGAGACTAGATCTGCCCTGAAACTTAATCATTGCCTCGTCTATTGCTAAGTGCTTTGATGGTTTGTATATGGCAGCACAGCGAGACTGGATCAGCTCTAACAAAGGCCAGATTTTACCCAAACAATCATATCCTTCACTTCCTCGTGGAGCTAGCTTAGAGTTATCGGCAAAATGAAGATAATGGATAGTTTCTCTGTAGCGATTTCTGGATATCTTATCTGCTATTGGAGAGTAATGATAAATGGGGGACTGTTTCCAGTAATCATCTACTGAAGGAAGCTTGTTCAGACCCATCTGAATATGGAAGCCAAAGAAGGCTTTCACATCAGCAACATCCAGAGGTATCCATGTATCGTACTGCTCTGCCGTCATAACTTCCTTAGCATATCGATTGGACTCCACCTCTATGTTTTTCAAGCACTCAGGAATGAAAAACAGCTGAAATATTTCCAACGGGGTCTTGGGAATTGGCACAGTAGGACCAACATCTCCACAATAATCTTTTAATTTTATACGGAGTAAGCTTGTCACTTCATGATGTATCAAATGAGGATGTTTTTAAAGCAGCAGGAGAAGTGATGGGAGAGACCATATAATTTATTTGGATTGTTGTGTCATCAATTTCATCAGTTGATTCAGTGTCACATTCTATTATGTGTAGACAATGTATTTCTAATAAATACTCTTATAATACAGTAAAACGTCCCTTATCCGGGCGCCTTGGGACAAGAGGGTGCCCGTAACTCAGAATTGCCCGTATCTTAGAACAATAATGTTTTAATCACTTTTAAATTGTTACTTATTATAATTATGGCAACGTTTGTACATGTGTTTAGGTTCTTAGTGTGAAATGGATGAGAGAAGTCTTCTAAGTTTAATACTGTAATATGTGAATGCATTGCTAATTGTAAAATCTATTAAAATATTGCGTGATTTTGGTCTGTTTTAATGATTCAGTTCTCTTTATAGCTGCTAGATCTCTCCACTTTTGCACTAACAAAAGATGAACTGGATCAGTGTTCCCAATTGACTCCAACCACTTTAAGCCAATATCAAAAGCTTGAAATGCTTGATCGTGACTCACTTGCTCAGAAGGTTCATCATCACTTGATTCTTCATCACTGTTGGTAGTATCTTTACTGTTAACGGAAGCTACAATTCCTTCATCATCCAACAGCTCATGGCCATGATCTGACCCGTCCTCATTCAGCCAGTCCTCTGGACTTTGCCAAGTATCATCATCTTGTGAATGTCCAAGTGAATAAAAAATTCTCCAATTTCAGCTGTGTCATTTACAGATGATATCGGATTTTCCAAAGGACTTTCCGGAGATGGAAGATCTGGCCTTAGCAAGAGCTTATTCCAACCATTCATCAGTATTTCTGGAGTTATCTCATCCCATGCTTGGGCGGCCCCAAACACAGCTTCTTTGATAGTTAACTCCTTCACAATTTCTGGTATGCTCTTTGAAGAACAATCATTTTGTACTAATAAATGACGTAATAAACTCTTCTTATATCTCTTTTTTGTACTCTCCAAAATTCCCTGGTCTATAGGTTGGATAAGTGAGGTCGTATTTGGAGGTAAGAATTTGGTTTTAACCTTTCCATCACTTGATTGCAAAGTTGATATTGAAGGATGAGCAGGAGCATTATCAAGAAGAAGTAAAATTTTGTACTCGATCTCATTTTCTCGACAAAACTTTCTGACATATGGTACAAAGATTTCATGAAACCATTTGGTAAAAATGGCTGTGTCCATCCATGCCTTTTTCTGAGAAAAGTAAGAAACTGGAAGTGTATTCATGCTGGTGCTTCGAAAGCAGCGGGGCCTGGCACTCTTGTGAATGAATACTAACGGAAGCTTGCATGTTCCAGTAGCATTGGCACAACCCATTAATGTTACCCGGTCCTTCGGCTTTTTAAAGTTTTTAGCTTGAACTTCAGCATGGTGAACAAATGTCTTTGAAGGCATTAGCTTCCACCACAGACCAGTTTCATCAGCATTAAATATCTGACTCAATGCATATCCTTCCTGTTCTATAAACTGACCTAATTCTTTTCTAAAATCTCCAACACTAGATGCATCAGCTGACAAAGCCTCACCTTGCAAAGTGATTGACCTCATTCCATGCCTTGCCAAAAACTTTTTCAACCAACCAGTAGATGCTTTAAAGCTTTGCCTCAGGATTCAGCTTTTGGAAAAAGAACAGAGCCTTCTCCTGCAAAATTGGTCCAGAACAGGAGCTCCTTTGCATCGCTGCTGCATGAACCACTCATAGCAAGCATGGTCAACTTTGCTAAATAGAGCTTCTTTCATGATGCACCTCTTCTTTAGAACTGATGGACACTCACCACAGCCAATGTAATTTTCTATTTTCTCTCTTTCCTTCCAAATATCCGCTACCGTAGACTTAGGAACTTGATGCAGCTACTGAGTACTGCACATGTTTGTATGGTTGAAAAAAATCAAAATTTAGTGTTAAAGCTAAATTGTATGATTCTGCTAGAAAAGGTGTACCATCGACATTTTGAAAGTCATTCCAGATCTTGCCATCATAGACATCCTCATAAACATTACTACTAATATTCCTAGTGCGCCATTCTTCACATTCTAAATGAAAATTTGGACGATTAAAAAGTGTTTGAATAGATTCCACAATGCTTAGGTAGCAGTACATCATGTTAGGATAAAGAATTTGTTTACCACCTGCAATTTCAACTGTTTTAAGAAGTGGAAAATTACATGAAGTTCGCATCTTGTGCTGAGGATGTAATGGGTACTTGCGAAATGTACAACTTTTGCTATTCATTGATGTTCCAACATGAAATACACAATCTTTTATATCATAAAGTGTGTGGCATTGGCAACAAGCTACATACCGCTTAATGCGGGGTTTATGAATAATTTCTTTGGCTTTGTAAAGAGATGAAGGGAAAAAAATTGCTATTCGTGCACATAAGGAAGAAAAACGGCCACATACAGAAAAAAATACATAAAGAAACTTGATTAAACAAGATATAAAAGAATCTGATACTCGGTATACAGCTTGAATTCGAAGAAGAAAGAGAGTTAACCATTTTGAAAGAATGGACGATTGTTGTTCTAAATCACCTTTAGCTGTAATCATATCTTCAGGCTCCGAGTGACTTTCATCAGATAAGTCATGAAACACTTCCTCAGATTCATCCCACTGTTCTTCTTCAGGTTCACTGAGCATATCAGTGTCCGAATCTATAAATAAAAAACATTCAATAAGCTAAAGAGGGATGTGATATCAACTGATGGGATCTGAGTGTAATTTACTATATCAGAAATTTGTTTTATAGAATACGCAACAGGTGAGAAATTAACTCACTCCATCACCAATAAGTCGTGTTTTACTATTTTTTATATATAATAAATTAAACAATCAAATGAGTTATAAACAAGACCACTTCCAATGACCCCTGGCCTTTGGCTACTATATAATTGCATATATAGTTTAGATGTTAAAGGGCAAAAGAAAATGTACCAAACTTCGTGTCCTCAAAATCAGTCTTTACTAAAGTATTCAAAATCCTTTGAAATCCTTTTTGTGGAAAAAATTTACTGGCCATATTGTTTCTCAACTTCAAAGCAGGCAACAAATTAAAATGCAAATGTTATTCCCAGGCTATAACTTGAACAGATGCATATTTTTTATGCTGTAAACTACTAAACCTCAATTTGGGAAGGATATGATGCATGATAATTCAGAATGAACTGTTACCAACTAGACAATAAAAAAATTAATAGTTATATATTATACGTACACTCCATCTATTGAAGTCATATCCAAGACAAAAGGCTAAATGCAAAGCAGTACATGTATTAAAAAATTACAAAAAAATTACAAAAAAGCTCAATCTAGCAGTCGTATATTTCATACTTGTCTTTGAACTTTAATTCAGAACTATTTTTAAGCTTAAGCCACTCAGTTGTTTGATAATGGTATTGCTTATGCATTACAGTGAATCACTAACTGGTAAACTTCACTCAACCATTTTAGGAAGCTAATCTGGCAATTGGCAAGTCATGGCTGTTATCTACAGCATAATTTGGCAAAGAACTGTTTTATGGATTAACTGTTTCTACTCTCAAACCCAATGTAGATTAAAACTACTATTATTAACTAAAATTAAGAAATTGGGCTTCCATATCGTTAAGAGGATAGGAAGGTTTTATTATATTATTATAAATACAAAGATTTAGAAATGTTTTGAAATTTCAGTGTGAGCTTCTTATATATGAGTAATTCAGAAATATTTCGAATATTTACATTATGCTGATTAAGTTAGTACTTTTAACTTGTAATTTGAATAAATTGGGCAAAATATAACATCTGCCATTTCATTTTCCATTATGTTTGCAACAAAGTAGATGTCATTGACTCCACTAGTATTTTTATCTATATGGCAGCCACTGTTCATTAAAAAAAATATATCAAAAGACATAAAGGCTGTGAGGAAAACAGGAAAAAAATAAAATTATTTCAATGCTGTTTTTCTTGATAATTTCTGCATACAATTACCACCGTAATTTATTTATTAACAATTACTGCTTTATATATTCTCCAAAAAACAAGTAAATTATGCATAATCACATTTTTTGATACTGGTAAGCTCAAAAATACTCTTTCATTCAATAGTATTATTAGAATTTTGGATAATAAGAATTATATTACTAGCTACTACTATTTAGTTCTATGTTCAACATTTGACTATTTCTGAATTAATTTTTAGCGATTATATCGTAGTATAACATATTTAGTACAACATATTTAGTCATACGTTCTAGCCTGACTACTGCATGATAAGCATATGCACTACTCTTTTGTAAGATACAAGAATCAAAGATACCTTGACTGTCCAATTGAGGAATATCAAATGTTTCTGGGGGGCATACATCATTGACAAAATCTGGCTCCAAACTCTGAAGTTGGGAATTTGGAGGAGATTCATCATCTGAGGAGGAGCTTACTACTTTTGTCTCCTTTTGAAGCCACTTGGCTGTATTCTATTCAGTACATCAGTGATAATAGCATTGCCACTATTTGTGACAGTCTATGGGAAAAGGGGGCACTTCACTTAAAAATTGAAATTACGATATAGGCTCCAAAAGTAAGTCATAGGAAAAATTCTTTCTTTCTCCTTTTTTGTTTTTTGCAGAATTAGTCTTAGTGACCCTTACTCTAAGTCTATGCCAAATTTTAAATGCCGAAACAACTTAAAAGACCCCAAGCGTGCCGTGGAAAGACAAGCTACTTTTTATTCTCTCTCGTTCTCGAAGTACAATAAACGGGGAATGGGCGGAGTTTCAAACAAGCAGCTAAAAAAACTGCATAGCTTTGAGAATAGTGCATGCAATCTACAGCTTACCTCTGGTTGAAAGTTTACCACTACATGGAGTAGAGTAGCTAAGGATTCCGACAAGACAGGCTGTGAGACGCTCTGAAAGCTAAAAAGAACTCTACGCAAACTTCGTTAGTCGCCGTTAAAAAGCGGCTGTACGATTTAATTGCGTATGCGGAGTACGCCGTTAAGTATACGGAAACATTAATTATACCGGAAGTGGAAATTCAATTTATGTTTTCTCGATTTCTAGTTCAATTGCTTTGCTGAATACAGCCCAGTTCAACTGCCAGTTTCTCTGCACAGGGAAGGTTTTACCCTCCAGTATTTTAGCACTAAGTTGAGATAAATTGTAGCTTTTTATTAGCATAAAAAACTCAATTTTTTTGGTTTGAGTGAAGTGCCCCCTTTTCCCATAGACTGTCACATTTACATACAGTCTTTCCTCATCATAAAATAATCTCTTGTGGGTTTTATAAGTTTTCAATGACAATAGCTCATTACAGTGAGGACAAGCTCTTCTATCTGTTTTCTTGTGAGAAAATCTCTTCACAGCATTCTTCACTCTACTAGGACTACTAGACTGAGTCAACTCGAAACAATCCTCGCTACTTTCATCACCACTATTAGTCCTGCACCTCTTTCTTACAATAGGACACCGACTAGAACTTGATGAACTAAAAGTATTGGTTTGCTTCACCGGCAGACACAAGAAGGGGCGTGGGTAGAGACAAGTCTAGCTCCACCCAATATTAACCTTTGAACCCTACCTTAGTTTGGCGGGACTTCACTTTGGTTGAGAAAAGTATGCCTTCTTCTCGCCAATCTCGAGAAGCCTTCCTAGAATCTAGCGATGAATACGAGAGTGATAAAATATATCCTGAGAGTGAAGGGGAGACTTTAGTTGAAAGTTCCTCTGAGCCTGGTGAAAGTCTGACATCGGCCGCTAGAGAAGATCCACCCACACGGAGAAAGGAACGATCTTTACCTACTTCAGATGATCATTCAATAAAGAAACGTCCTCGCATAAGTCATTCCCCAGCTATGAATAGAGAAAGTTCAAGAAAGACAAGTACTCCTGGCAATACACCATCTGTAATTTCTAGCTCCCGATCCAATGTCATCAAGAAGTTAAATTCTGGGTCACATTTGGGGTTCAGTGACTCAGGTACTTCAGCAAGTCTTGATATAGTAGATGGAAATGTTCAGCAAGGGCAGAACCATGAAGCAGTACTTGAAGCTTTGGGAGAAATTACTAACACTTTAGGAGAAGTTTTATACCGACTTAACAAACAAGATTCAAGAATGGATTCTCTGGAGCAAAAAGTTGCAAAAGAAGTGGAGAAGCTAGTTGAACAAAGGCTAGAACAAAGCAAGTTACCTGCTACACCTAGCAGTTCCGGCTGCAGTGACACACCCAAAAAAGCTATCAAGTCTGTTGTGAGGGTAAGTGACTGTTTGAGTTAATATACTTTTTTTTGAAAAACTCTATGCTATAGTTGGAGACTAGAAGAATGTATAATGCTCTTCTGGCAGAAAGCGATACTTTTACTGGATTTGTTAAAAACAATGGGTAAGTTATCATTAGGGCAAAATTAGTGTTGCAAGGTTCACATAATTATCCTCCCATAATACTATCAGGTGTAAGCCAGTCCATGGCCTGGCTAATATTTTGGATCCCCATTTACACATCATTGAGGGTGACATCATTATTTGAACAGTTTTACTTTCAATGACTCTAGTTTATTGCATGGCTTTGTTAAAATGAAACTGCTTCCCCCACCTCTGACTATACACTATAGAGCTTACTGTAGTCCAAGGTGACAATACTGTTGTTTATATTCATTGTAGTGAAACCTTCAAGGACCAAAAAAACAAGGCTGCTGTTGATACCTTAGTAAAGGAAGTAAGAGCTGCAAATCCGTCTTTTCAAGCAGCAGATATAAGAGGTAATCATTAATACCTACACCTGTATAAACTAGAGAAGTGGCCATGCATGAGGGCTGATTATGAATTGATGCTAAAACTAACATCTAACACATTCATGCTAATAGTGGTTCTTCTATTTTTGGACAATTCCACTTAATGCCACTTTACAGAAAAGTAAATGTTTAAAGTAAATTATTTAAGCCATACTACTTTTCTGTGTTATCTCAATAATCATTTAATATAAGTACGGTAATTTTGATGAATATTTTATAATCTCTGAATTGACACCATAAGAACTCATTTTATATTGTTATTATCACAGCTGCTGCTTATTGTATAAGGAGTTGAAATTGAGTGCAACTAACCAAACTGTGTTTTTGTTTCAGGAAAAAAATCAATTGGTCACATTTTAGGCTACGATAGTTGTTGGTCTGAATATTATAGGTTTTTATTATATTATATAAGTTACCAGGGTTTCTTTCAGGGGGGCGCGGGGAGAAGCATTCGCCCCCCCCCCCCCTTGGCAGCAACTTGCCCCCCTTTGTTCTCAAAAAACCCACCCCCTTTTTCCAATGTCATGTTTGTACGCCCCCCCCCCCCCCCAAATTAAAAATGTCTAATTTTGCCCTCCTCCCTTTGGTTAAAAGCAGAGAGAAACCCTGGTTGCAGTAGAGAAGAAGAAATTTTATAAATACTCTGTAGTAATATGATTGTTGTTATGATTACAGCTGCGGCTTACACATATTATCATTCTAAAAGTCAAGAGAACTCCCTTAAAAGCCGTGGATTGCTGGAAGATAGAAACAAATCTCGACGACGAAGGGAAAGAATTATTCGAGTAAGTATAACATTTGAAAACATCAATTGGGCACCTGTCATTTAGAGGTGATAAAATAGTAACAGGTGTTTAAATAGATTCCTATGATTATATGAATTGAGTGTTGGTGGAGCATGGGAGGGAGGGGCGGATGACGGAACAAATAAATTTAGTACTGAACATGATCTAGCTTGCAAATTGTTGTTCAATGCTGTTCTAATTTTATTTCTGTTCATATATAGAAATTGCAAGATCGAAGTTCGGTTTGGAAAAATCTTCACTGTCAGAACGTGACAAGGGAAAGTGGAGACCACTTATGTCGACTGAATGTATGTCAAGTGAAGAAAGTGATCCAGATGATACTGAGAGTCTCATAAAACATGAACTTACTTGGAGAGCTGACAAAGTTGCCAATTTTTTTTATGAATTGGATAAACTACTTGAGAAGCAAAGAAGTGGTCAGGGGAAACGCCAGCGTAAAACTCGTGTTTTTGGAAATGAAGTCAGCTCTTCTCGACCAATTCCATCGAAGAAATTTCCATCCTGGGCCTGTAAGACCAACACTGTTCATCAGTAAACTTAACAAACCATTCAAAATACAATCAAATCAATTTGGATCATACTTATGTCTTGTTCAAATTCATGATCATGCACATTTACTGTCATTCACTGTCATTGGTGAACTTTACTGCAATTAAATAAAACAAAACAAATTCAACTGGTAATTGACATTTTGTACTACAGGGTTTGTGTAGGATAGTTTGTCTGTCAGATAGTAATCCTCCATCTGTAATACTGCAGGATAGTTGGTGTATCCTCCAGTAATCCTGCATCCGAAATTCAGCCCTATCCTCCGCAGTATAGATTTCAGGAAAGTTGATCTTTTCTGCAATTAGGAAATTTGTATGACAGATCAAATTTACTACAGCTTTTTGCAACCAATCCTACTGTAGAAAATTTAGTTTTTTGTCCAGTGATGGCTAGTGAACTTTGACCCTTGGTTTAAAATATTCGCGCCCATAACATTTTGCGTTTTAATTAATTTCGCTAATTTCGCTAAAATTAATGGCTAGCTAAAATTTCAGGCTTTACAGTAGTTCCCAGTAATGTATGCCTACTCATGGAGTGCACCATTAATAGCATGTGATTATTATACACACACTACAATTTGATTACGAGAATAACAATTTTTGTGTACAAAACTACGAATTATATGTGTTGTAGCTTTGGGTAAAGGCATTTCGAGCATTGAATTATAAACGAAGTAGCAAATTTGAACATTATAATTCCATTATGTCAGATTATTTACACAATAGACCAAAGACTACAATTTTCACACTGCCTGGAAAAGAGATCAAAGGCATTGAAGTACACTAGTGAAGATGTAACTTTAATAATTGATGATGAAAGAGTCATATTTTCAGTAATTGGAAAAAAAATCATAGTGTGATGTTCACTCAATCATCATGCTCATGTCCTGACTGGATCACTTGGAATTTACCATGCAAAAATTTTATTTTGCTATATTTGTTCATCTCAAAAGGGATTGGAATAGTCTACCTGCTAGCTACCTGAGCAGTCCTTACCTCATTACAGAGCATGTTTCAGTTGCCAACTACTTTCAGCCATCTGTCAGGTCATCCTCCAGAATGAGCCCAGAGATTCAGAAGTGACTACACTTTCTATATTACCTGAAAATAAGGTAAGCAATAATGTTGAACAACAATTAAGGGTTGTGTCTATTGCAATAATTCCTTTAAGTCTTACGTCGCCTAATTTGTGTCTCCCCTCAATAGGAGTGTGCAGAGTTATTTTAAGTATCAAACTTCACTCGTCTCATTTTTGTGTCATGTCAAAATTCATATACTATTAAAGGCTCTCATGCTCCACAGATTTTCATTCTCATGGTCATGTCTATCTCTCCTGCTTATGAATTTCTGTCCTATTTTGACAAACTTTTGTCTTCTATATATATAGTATTTTCACCTTTCTTTTGACAACTAAACGCTTTTACTTGTCGATTCCACACGCTTTTTAGTTCAAATTAATAGCTCGCCTTTTTGTATTCTATTCCCTTCCATTTTAAATCTACGCCGCCTTCTACCGCTATTGCAACCGCTTTTTAGAAGTAACCAGCACTTCTACTGAATGTCAAGGAACTTTATCTGCCATGACTAGGTTTTACCAGAAATTTTAATCCAGTAGGTCAGACGTTATGTAATGCCCCCACATTCAGGGCAGGATTATATAAGCAAAGTCCCTAATTCGGTACTATTGCAATGTTATTTAGCTGCTGTGTTTTTGTGGACAGCTCATTCAGAACCCCTTAGGCTTTAGTGTAGCGCCCTCAAAGAGCTCAGAATGCCCAGCTCAGCTCTAGTACACTACAATTGGAGACCCTGTAGAGGTCGTGCACATAACTCGTTAATGCGTGGGTGGTCCTAGCAACCGTAACCTTGGAGGGCACGGTTCTCCACGTGCGTATAGCTGGGAATTTTCTTGAGCAGTTTTATGGCTTTATCCAAATACTCGGAGTATGTTGGCTCACTTTCTGGTGCTAGTAGGAGTAGGTTGAAGGTAAAGTCCGCTGGTTTGCAGATAGATCCTTATGCCATCAATGATCACTGGTCAAATGAGCCAGAGTTAATCCCTAGTATATCATGGAGTGATGTTATGCTATATATGGTTTCTACACCCAGCCCTTATACTAAAGAGGCTATCAAAGTAAGAAAAAAATATAATGTTGAGAGATAGTTTGAATGGCAGAATTCATGACTTTTCATTTTAGGCTTGGAAAGGAATGGTAGATTCGGAGGGTTTTGTGAAAGCAGGATGGGTGCAGGACTTGAGGTTGCTCAAATTTGGAAGTACTAAAAGCCAGAAATTTATAATTATGGGCAAAGTATGGTGGTATATTATATTCTAGAAAAACAAAATCAGAATTTATTTTTTACATAGGTTAAACATTCACAAAGAACAACAGCAACTTCTCTTCTTCCATGGGCTATTGTTCAGCTTCATGGTGTTGTTCTGGCTGCACATTGTACCTGCATGGCTGGGTAACTATCCTTTCGCTAGTTTCTACTTCATGAATTTTTAGTCATTGTTTTTAAATATGGCTTTGTTATACTTTAGATTGGGAGAACATATAGCCAAAATCTTGTCTTGCGCTGTGAAAGCAGTAGAGGCTAGATGTAAGCTGGGAAGTGATTCATGTACTTCCCAAAAATGCATATGGCTCCCCTCTACTATAATGTTAGTAAACTTATTAAAAAAAAAAATTCTTTTATTAACTACTACTGGTTTACTTTGTGTAGGTTTCTCCAGCACCTATTGCTGAAATAAATTTCACTCGTCCTGGTAGCAAACAGGATGACAGCAAAATAGATAAAGAAAAGCTTCCAACCAAACGGCATATTGAACCACCATCAGAGGAAGAAATAGATTTTTTTTTTCACAAATAAATAAGGCTAAGAAGAAACCTGCTATTTTGAGAATCATTGATCCATATGCCAGAGAATTCATTCCTAAACTTAGCGACGGCACACTACCGCAGCCACTATCAAATTTGTATGATCCAAGCACTTGCATGCAGGTTATTTGGATTTAATAAAACAATGTGAGGAAACATTTCTTTCTATAGAGGTAATTAGTAATAGCCATTCTATTCTAATAACATTTTAAAGTTATGATACTCGACACACATTTCTTTTCATAGGTATCTTCAGAGCAAATAGAAAGCTTGGAAAAGAAAACTAGAAAGCAATCTCAAAGCAAAACATGGTATTTGTATCGTGCGTGCAGGTCGTATTACTGCCTCAAAGATGAAGGCTGCAGCTAGTACAAATCCTGACATGCCATCTGCTAGTCTTATTAAAAACATTTGCTATCCTGAAGATTTTAAGTTTAAGACTGCAGCTACAAGGTAAGTACATACGGCTATAAACCTGAGAAAATATTTTATGTATGAGCAATGCTTCATATAGGTGGGGTTGTGAATATGAAGACAAGGCACTTCAAGAATACGAACATAAATGCATGACCAAGCATTCTAATTTTGAACTTACTCAGTCAGGTTGTGTTATTGATGAAGGCAAACCATTTATTGGGGCATCACCTGATGGGTGTACAAAGTGCACTTGTTGTGGTAATGGACTTGTTGAAGTAAAATGTACATACTGCTTCAAAGAAGGCTTGCCCGATGAAGAGAAATCAAACTTTTGTATGGTAAAATAAAATCATCAGTGGTCATTAAAAAAAAAGCATGCATACTTCTATCAGGTCCAAACACAACTTAAAGTATGCAAACTAAAACATTGTGACTTGTTATGTGGACAGAAAAGGAGATAGTAATTGAGCGAATTTGTATTGATGAGAAATTTTTTGAAGATATTATGCCAATGATCGAAAAATTCTTTGTCTATAGTGTATTATTGGAATTAATTGGAAAATGGTACACCAGGAAACCAATTGCTGATTCCAGTGGAGTAGTTCCAGAACCAACAAGTACTGCAAGTACATCAGTGGACAAAGATGAAGTGGAAAAGTCGTGGTGTTACTGCCATCAACCAAGTTTTGGCACCATGATTGGCTGTGACAGTTCTGATTGTACCATTCAATGGTTTCATTGTGACTGCCTCAGCGTTGCCCACCTAAAGGTAAATGGTATTGCCCTTCATGCCGTAAAAAAACAGAGTCAAGAAAATCAAAGAAATAAACAATATTAATTGCACAACATCATCAATCTTGAGAAAAAAATTGGAGGACAAAGATTCACAAATGCACAACATACTGTCACTATTTTATCAATGGTACTCACATTATTGTCAACGTTTGAAATAAAATTAATTGGAAGAACGTTCTGTAATATTGTATATTTTTGCTTGAACACCAATAACCCTTTCAATGTGTATTCTAACTATTGAAAGTTCGTGACTCCAATCTACTTCCACCTTTTCCAATTGTTTCTTCCCTCTGGTAAAAGGTGGGGTCTTTACTTCCGCCATGGCCATTCTCGCATATTCATTACATGTAAATCCTCGATCTGCCAAAATAATGTCTCCTATACAATATGAAAAATTATAAATACACATACTTGATCAATTTAAACAATTATTACCAGGTAACAGATGGTTAATTAAGCTAGATTGCTCCACTATTTCCTTGTCCGATATTCTTCCACCATAGCACTTCGAAATAAAGGAAATCGTCCCTTGGGAGTAATTCCCATTAATATTTTAACGGTTGAGTGATGTTTGTAGTTACTCCAAACTTGGGCTCTTGCTAAAAGGTCACAAGGCCTCTCCATGAACACTTCGGTGCAGTCGATGATAGTTGCACAACTTCTAAAAAATTTTCTAAATGCAGATGGCATTGTCAGCAGAAGTAGCTCTCTCTCAGGCCATTTAATTAGTCTTGAAGTGCGGACATACATCACATCTAAAACCTTGTGAAAATTTCTTGACACAGTAGTACGATGAATCTTGTAACGAAATGCCAGGTCATCATCCATCAGGTTGAGTCGAACTTTCACAAAAATAGCATAATCATATCAAAGTGTGATAATTTCCCACGATCTGGAAGACATGGTTTTACAAGATCAAAAACTGCCTTGAATACTATATACTCATGGAGACCTAGAACATGATAGTAATGATACTTGTTGTATAATACATAAAATGTAACATAAATTATACCAGTATAAAATTTCAGAAGTTCCACATCATTTTTCAACATTTCCTCAGTTACTTTCGCACCCAGCTGCATGGACAAAATCATCTCATTTTGTTCATGCAATTTCTTCCTAAGCACTGAACACTTCATCACGAAGGAGTTCTTGATCATTTTTGTAGTCTTCTTCATTCTTTGAAATGTCGGCAGCTGTGAGATCAGTCTGACAAGAAATTCCTGCCAAGTTAAAAATACAAAAATATAGCTAAAAAGAACATGAATTAAGTAGTTAGCATACCAGATTCAACTTCAGTAAGGGATTCATCATTGCTTTCTTGAGATTTTCTTTGCCTAGCCAGTGATCAAATGTATCGTAGTTGAGGCACTTCTGCATCAGTCTCTAGTGAGTATCCCATATTAATATGTGGCACCCAATCAGGATTACAAGTGTCACTCAGCTCAGCAGGCTTTCCTAAATAAGCAGATCTTAAGGTTTTTTTGGTGGCTAGATGAACTGAATTATTATCATACCTGACATAAAGTGCTGGGAACATACCTTGCTATACTTGGATGGGGTCCAATCTTTCCTGTTCATAGAACTAATCCAGGCATTTATTCGTTTCAGAATAAGCTGGGAGGATTTAGAATTGCCACTATTGAATGGTATTCTATAGAGAAAGAAACCTGCTTCCGTCCTCCTCTTTTATGACAGCCAAGACACAACAAATAAGCACCATTATGAGCGCCCTCCACGGGTTGCCCTCCACTCCATAATTAGGTAATCTGATGACTTCACGCGCACGACCTCTATTACTAGGCTGTAGCTAACTATTATTACAGACTGTAATTATATATTTGTGTACAATACGCAATTTAATATTCCAGCAGTTGCCCAAGGTGGAGCCAACTAATACAGATACAACTAATACAGATAACTGGCACCCCTGCTACTCTCTTATCATAATATAATGTGTGCATTCATTTTTTATTTTCTACCCAGAAATAAACGATGGGGTCTTTTTTTTCTTCCTGCCTTCACATTTGTCACTCATAAGAAATCGAACCATAGCCTCTGAAAATGATATACAGTTTGAAATTAAATCATACGATTTTTTCTCCCAAATTGCTGTAATTGTAGCAACATCTTCATACGTACAAGAACTATATCCCACTGTCCGAAATTTTCTAACTCCCCGATCGTTTTCGGTACGGGTATAATAATGGGTCCACAATATCCAATTTTTCAACACCAGTTGGGAAGTATTCATACCTAAAGCCCCTATACTGTATAAAACGGTGTGAAATCACATTTATTCCGAATATACTTTAATAAATGGTACGTATCCTACTCTGACTGGTAGGATTTCTTGGAGCCGTCAGAAAAACCCATCATCATTGTTGGGATATGTACAACTATCACTTTCGGTGCAGCGTTGTTCCCTGGGCCTACATTCATAAGTAGGAGGACAATAATACTCTGCTATGCTACACTGAAAGAGCATAGATTGCCCTGACTTTAGAGAACTTAACGTTATCATAAGCAAAAGTACCATTATTTCGTTGTTTTAACTGCGTTAATAAATTATAACTATTATTATAAGCGCAATTTAATAAGTGCTAAAAGTGACATTTCTAACATAGTTAACTTTACGCGTCTAAAATGTACGGTAGCCCTAAAGTTCTTTCCCATTATTTGAGACGAAGTTTTATTCATTGAGAAGAAACAACAAAATTTGAAGTGCCATGCTGCTATTCAATAAATGCATGCTCTCAATCTTGTAACAGATCACTTAGAAGCAGGTAATATCACTCATGTTTAACCAATAATTAGTTGTAAAGGCTATGTAAGAACAATGATGTTTCCAAGACTAAAATTGCGAGCACGTCACGCGCACCAATTCATACACGTCTAAATCTCGTTTTATTTTAAACGCATCTTGCTACTTCAGGTCCTATATGCAGTGTCCTGTCCACCACGCAGACTACCCCGTAGACTACTCCGTGGACTAATACCAGTTAGTACACTATATAGTTAATGATGAAATTTAATGCATGGTACTCATTGGAAAGTTTCAAGCAAAGTTAATGCTTACAAGATAGTGATGAAAGGTTCCAGTTAGTACACTTTATAGTACAAATTGTTAATGATGAAATTTAATGCATGGTACTCATTGGAAGGTTTCAAGCAAAAGATAGTGATGAAAGGTTTCAGCCAATTCTGAACATTAAGTCGGTTTTAGACAAAGCATCTAAGAATATTTGAGTTAAAGATTAAAGAAACTCAGCTTAACCTAACATATTTCTTTTGCTGCTACTGTACCTAAGTTATTGGTACCTTATACACCTTATCTAAAACTTTAGTGTAGCGTCCTCAAAGAGCTCAGAACGCCCAGTTCTGCTCTAGTAGTACACTACAATTGGAGACCCTATTACTAGGCTGTAGCTAACTATTATTACAGACTGTAATTATATATTTGTGTACAATACGCAATGAAATGTTCAAGCAGTTGCCCCAGGTGGAGCAAACTAATGCAGATAACTGGCACCCCTGCTACTCTCTGATCATATAATGTTGTGTGTATTCATTTTGAATTTTCTACACAAAAATAAACGATGGGGTCTTTTTTTTCTTCCTGCCTTCACATTTGTCACTCATAAGAAATCTAACCATAGCCTTTGAAAATGATATACAGTTGTTTGAAATTAAATCATACGATTTGTTATCCCAAATTGCTGTAATTGTAGCGACATCTTCATATGTACAAGAGCTATATCCCACTGTCCGAAATTTTCTAACTCCCCGATCGTTTCGGTACGGGTATTTTAATGGGTCCACAATATCCAATTTTTCAACACCAGCTGGGAAGTATTCATACGTAAAGCCCTTATACTGTATAAAACGGTGTGAAATCACATTTATTCCCAATACTTCAATTAATGGTGCGTATCCTACTCTGACTGCGTAGGAATCCTTGGAACCGTCCGAAAAACACATATCATCATTATTGGGATATGTACAACTATCACTTTCGGTGCAGCGTTGTTCCCTGGGCCTACATTCATAAGTAGGAGGACAATAATACTCTGCTATGCTACAGTGAAAGAGCATAGATTGCCCTGACTTTATAGAACTTAACGTTATCATGAGCAAAAGTACCATTATTTCGTTGTTTTAACAAGGTTAATAAATGTGACCGGATTTGGGAAAATCCGCCTAAACGCGGCAAACAATTTTTTTCAGTATCACCGGTTAAAGCCTTATGGGTCGATTTTAAAAAAAAAAAATTTTATGTCAGAAATGGATAGATACTAGTTAGCTCTTGCTTATGACGCAGTTGTGTAAGCTCTGGCGTGCTCTAGAACTCACACTAGGAGGCTAGAAACACTAGCCGGTTGGACTCTTGTACGGAGAGTTGCTAAGAAATTATTGGCGGGCTTTTCACTAACAGCCGGGAATAAACTGTAGCTAACTAATTCACTTACTATTCTACATAATTCACGTACTCACGCAATTCTCGTCATCATAGTTTCTTAAGGAGCCCTGCATTAAGCCTTTTAGACTTCTTTCAATCCGCCTGTAACCGATTTATTCCATAGTGTCCCAGAGACACGCAGTAATAGTATGCGGACACAAGGCACGCCGCCTGACCTTAGCAACGCCTTTACCCGGCGTTTTTTCGAAATCAGCAATAATAAGTTTAGCAAAAATACAGAAGTGTTGTAGTGGTAGGGCGAAGACGGCTTGTGCTACAGCTTCTAAATTAGGAGGAAGGCATCCCAAGGCCCCGTGCAGCCTACTGGTAGAATAAATAAGGAAACTTTAGATGCTGCGTTTAGCCGGGATTTCACAAATCTGGTCACAAATTATAACTATTATTATAAGCGCAATTTAAGTTATAGTTATAAACCAAAATTGAGGTTTGTATGCGATTTATAAACTCCGAGACACGAGGGCGCAGCCCGAGTGGCTAGGATTTATAAATCGAAATACAAACCTAATGATTTTGGTTTATAACTATTTTATAGCCCAAACATAAACAACGAGCAAAGTATAGCGTTAGCTATCTTAGTAATTGTATTAAAGTACCCAAACTCTTCATTACTCCATTTTGCTTTGATCTGCCTTCCACCATAATTGCTAAGAACTATATAAGACTTTTCCCCGCTAATACATTTTCTTACGAGTATACCAGACTGTATCAGATTTATAGTTCTTAACGACAAGCGCGGTCGCTCGGGTAACGGGCTATAATAAGTGCTAAAAGTGACATTCTCTAACATAGTTAACTTTACGCGTCTAAAAGGTACGGTAGCCCTAAAGTTCCTTCCCATTATTTGAGACGAAGTTTTATTCATTGAGAAGAAACAACAAAATTTGAAGTGCCATGCTGCTATTCAATAAATGCATGCTCTCAATCTTGTAACAGATCACTTAGAAGCAGGTAATATCACTCGTGTTTGACCAATAATTAGTTGTAAAGGCTATGTAAGAACAATGACGTTTCCAAGACTAAAAGTGCGAGCACGTCACGCGCACCAATTCATACACGTCTAAATCTCGTTTAATTTTAAACGCATCTTGCTAGTACTTCAGGTCCTATATGCAGTGGCGTGTCCACCACGCAGACTTCCCTGTAGACTACGCTGTGGACTATTACCAGTTAGTACACTCTATAGTACAAATTGTTAATGATGAAATTTAATGCATGGTACTCATTGGAAGGTTTCAAGCAAAGTGAATGCTTACATGATAGTGATGCAAGGTTTCAGCCAATTCTGAACATTAAGTAGGTTTTAGACAAAGCATCTTAGAATATTTGAGTTAAAGATTAAAGAAACTCAGCTTAACCTAACATTCTTTTGCTGCTACTGTACCTAAGTTATTGGTACCTTATACACCGTACCTAAGGTAATTTACAGTGATATTTCACCTAAAGTATTTTAAGGGTGCCCGCACACTGCCTAGCACCGCCTGCGCATGCACCCACGCAAATCCATTAACTAAATCAATTATGTTGCTATGGCCTACTTTTATATATTTCTTATGTTGTTGTGGGCTATCCTATACAGTGGACCTCACAGTAAACTTTCTAAGCAGCTGGCTTACCAGAAATTAGAAGTCTAAAAACTATTATGGGAGATATAAGTGGTCACATTCTCCAACATAAATGGCAAACTATACCGGACAATTCAACTCCACAGTTGGGGGTCTCACAGGCTTCTTGCTCAACCAATTGATCTAAGAAGCTGGAATCCCAATCATCTGTCATTCCAGCACACACTGCCAGATCATCATCACCACTCAAATATTCATTCACTGGCAGGTATCACTTGGTGATGTTTCTGTGATGAGAGAATGAATTTCTGTTAGAGCATGGGCCTCTAAAAATTGATCTTACTCATCATTTCCACAGGTGATCACTTCCAAGTCTGCACTGAGGACACCAGCTTTTCTGAAACATTTGGTTATGGTTTCTGGAGTTACCTCTGACCAAGCTTTGGTTGCCCACCGAATTGCCATTAAAATGTTGATGGATTTAACAACCTGGGATGCTTTATTACAGCTGTCTATCTTAGCTATGACATGCCTCAACAAAAACGCCGATAATGAGTTTAAAAATTCTTAATAATACCATGGTCTAATGGCTGGAGCTTGGAGGTGGTGTGAGCTGGTAAAAAACAAACATTGATGTGAGAAAACTTTGACGCCAACTTTGACGCCAACTCTGATGGCTGACAGACAACCTGCATTATCCATAAGAAGCAAAATGGAGCTATTAGCAGGGCTAACCTACAGTTAAGTTTTCTGAGAATTTCTTCAAGTATTTCACTTGTCATCCAAGCATTTTTTTGGTCAAAATAGTTCACAGGCAGAACAGACTTGTCAAACCGCTGCAAGCCCCTTGGATTTTTTGACTTCCATATTACTACTGGCTTCTCTTTAGCACCAAAAGCTGCCACAAAAAAGGCTAGAGTGATTCTCTGCTTGCTTTTTTTACCACCTTCATATTCGCACGCCCACTGACCTTAGCAACGCCTTTAAATCAGCAATAATAAGTTTAGCAAAAATACTGAAGCGTTGTAGTGCGTAGGGCGAAGACGGCTTGTGCTACAGCTTCCAAATTAGGAGGAAGGCATCCCAAGGCCCCGTGCAGCCTACTGGTAGAATAAATTAGAAAACTTTAGATGCAGTGTTTAGCCGGGTTTTCACAAATCCGGTCACATATATGCTGTTTTTGGAATTACTTTACAAAATAGAGAGTAAGTATTAACATTATATTTTTCTATGTAAACATTGAAACGATGAAATTTTTGTTTAGGTCATGACGATGAATTATTAAAGGAGGTTTCTATTGGTAAACTATTAAGCTTTTGTACTGGATCACACTACCCACCTCCTCTTGGCTTTGATTAGCCAATTTCAGTCAGGTTTGATGCCAATACGGATTGGTCATGGGCTTCAACTTGCACGCTACAGTTGGCACTGCCAAGCAAGTTTCATGAAAATTGGACCAAGTTTAAGCATAACACAGTGTTTGCATTACTATCATGGAGGTTTCGGACTTCTATAAACAAACAGAACATTATTCATTGTTTACCTTATTTCATAACATCAAAACTTTGATTGTCTTTTTCTCGAATTCACGAATTATTATTACTTCACATCAAATTTCAATTTTTCTGATTTGTCATTTTACTGACAGTTTTTTCTTGATTCTAATAATTGATATTAAAAACAGGCTCTGATAAATGTTCTGTGGCTGCTACATAAAGTGACACTCCTAGGTCATCACACTGCTCCAATGGATCTACACTTTGCTTCAGCTCAGCTTCCTGCTGATGAGACAATTAGTGAAGGTGTAACAGGGATTCAATGCCATCTATATCTTCATGGATGGGCGTTGGTCCTTCCCAGTCAACTCCAAACATATTCTATCAAACAACAACAAGAATAATAAACTAATAACTCTATCTTAGGTTCAGTTATTAAAGGACACATGCACTTTTAAAATAATATACAACCCACAAAATAGGTTTATTTAACGATAATCTTAGTGGATAATTTTTATACAATTGGAAACCAACAAATGTTATATTTTTAATTTGCCTGCATGATTTTTATTGCTGGCCTGCATTATTTACCATTCAAAATGATTTTAGGAAGCTAATAAATTACCATGTCTTTACTACATCATTATCACCTCTGCCTTCCATCAAACCCTTGATCCACAACTGAAAAGGAGATAGGTTTCTTGCAGTACGCATTCTGTGGTGTGCATAAGAGTTAGCAAAAACTTCCAGTTGCATTATTGAGGCGGGGGATAAAAATATAATGAAGTGCACACATATCTTTTTCTGAATTTAGTATTAGTAGTCCACCGTCTTCAAGACAGTGAAAAATTTCGTAGTATAGAGAGACGCATCCCATATAAACATCACACCATAATCTCTCAATTCGTTGATTATGTACACTTCGACCAGTTATGCAGCTTCGACGTCGGGTGGTTAAGCATATATTCTGATACCAATACATTCTCACCACCTTTGTCACACCTGACACGTGATGGAAGACCATACTTAGAAACTGCTTCCACAACGCATTCAAGAACTGTGCCTGAACGATTGTTGTCACTTGCCTTTAGATATACAGGAAGCCTAGAGCATTCATCTATCCCCCCATGTATAACAATTCTCCAATTCTCTATTTTATCAACTTATGATAACCGTCTATATGCCACAAACTATTTGGCGAGCTGACATTGTAAACTCTTCTATGAAGAACTTGGCGGAATCTTGTGTGAACTCCTCCTGGGTCTACTCGTACCAAACTATCACGGACCCTACTTTCAGTTTCAATCCTCTTAAAAAGCCAGTAAGTGATCTTCCACCACTATTTGGGTAGGCCCTCACAAATTGTAATGTAATTTCATCCAGCGCTTCATCAGGCAAATCTGTGTACAATACCACCTCATCCAGGCCATACTAAATAATTCTTCTTTGAATGGTACGTGTTGAAACACAGAAAAATCGAGCTAGTTCTGCGGAAGAAAATTGCATCTGTAGCAAATATTCTAGCTGCTCTTCTGGTATGGGAATATGTGGCCTACCTCTTCTTATGCTCCTATAGCAAACTTGTTTATATTCTTGAACTGAAGAAAGGATATCTCTAATAGCTTCTACAACAGTATCATACATTTCAACTGGTAGAGTATCATCTACTGAAACCACGACAGATAAAATAATTTCTATTCATTTTCAGCATTGTCTAGAGCTTCATAACCTGGCCCACCTGCGTGCTCGATTTTATCTTTGATGCTTAATAACGCGGCCTGCAATTCGTCGATGAGTACATTGAAGTCCATGACTCTTCCACTTCAACTCAGTTTTCTAGCACACACTTTAATGGCAGTCACGTGATTCAGAATGGCTCACACGTGAGCTTCCACTAGAGTCGACTTCGATGACAGAGTGACATATTATAGACACCTCTTTGATAGAAACGTTGACATCGATAGTCGAAACGTTGACACCGACGACCGAAACATCGACGTTGATGATCGAAACATCGACACTGGTGATCGAAACATCAACACCGCTGATAGAAACATCGACATCGATGACCGAAACGTCGACATAGACAATCGAACATCGATATCCATTTACACACATCAATTTTGTCCGCTATGGCGCTCCATAGTCATCATCTCCCTGTTTTGTGATGTGTATTCTCACCTCAGTGTGGTCATGAGCTCTGCGATCACCCAGTCATTAACTCACACTACGTTTTGTCATGATGCAACTCATTTTATATAATATCATGTTGCCAACGCTCTGCAGTGGTTCTGTATAAGAGGCTGCTTTGTTAGACACTTCAGTTCATATTTGTATATTAACTTAATCAGCCAAGTCAATCCATAAATATAACTGCAGGTGACTGAGTCAGCATTTCAGAGTACATTTCAGAGTACATATTTCAGTAGTTAGTTTAGTATGGCTAGTCAAACTGTATACGAAGATCTAGAAATTTTGGAAATATCGTCATTTATAAGAGGATACCATGTTTACAAGGATATTTGGTCTCCAGTAAGAGAAGAGTTATTGCTGGTAAAGCAGGAGACAAACAATTCTCATGATAGCAGTGCAGTAGCTATAATGAAAGAAAATGTACATGTACCATACAATCTGGCCTCAAGGTCTCACTTTCTTAGGAGGGAATTTAATAAAGCATTTGGGGTGGTAGTTGGAGACAAAGTGAATCGAGGTGCTGGCTATTGGTTAGAAATACGGTGCATCTACCGCCTATACTGACCCAAGAAATATATTAAAAAAATGAAAGAACTTGCTGATTCATTAAAATTGTCTGAACTATTGTAAATTTAGATACGTTTCAATAAATGTCCATTAAGTGAAGCACTTTTTGTATGGTGTAGTAATTGTGGAAATTTCGTTTTGTCCGTATCTCGGAAGCTCTTAATATACAATTTTCAATAGAGGTTATGTATAGGAAGTGACGTAATAAATGTACACGCCCTACATGCGGCCATTTTGAGTGGCAATAGTGAAGAGCTTTTTTGCTGTTGGTTGTACGAACTGCTTTAAAAAAGGCTCTGGTGTTAGATGGATAGCGGTTGTAGGCTGGAAAGACCCGATACCTAATGAGTACACTTGTCTAAATAGCGATCATTTTGTATCAGGATATTAATGTAACTATCCCTTGTCTCCTGTTGTATCGTAAGTGTTTGCACACAAGCCCTCTAAAACGGAAAGCTATCGATGGCATCGGTTTAAAAGGAGTGCTGAAGTGAATAAAAGAAGAAGAGAAGACACAGCAAGATTAGAAGCTGCCAAAAGCAAGGTACAGCTCTGTGATAATGGAAATGGTGAAGTTACTGTGAACCACACACAGCGATAAAGAAGATAAAAATAATGGAGTAGATTTAAGAAGATATGAAGATTTCCAGGTGAACTTGTTTTAGCAGATAGAGGTTTTAATATTCATGAAAGTGCTGGTCTCTACTGTTTCAAGCTTCCACCATTTACTGGTGGAAAACCACAGCTGACAAAAAGTGAAGTAGATTTTTCTCGTCAACTGTCAAGAGTTTAATTCATGTTGAGCGAGTCATATATAGGCCTACTTAGTCAATAGTACATTATATGTGACCGTCTACAGGAAAACCGGGCACAACGCGGCGTGCGTAAATATCGAGAAAAGATCGATCAATTTCTTAAAAATGTATTGTTTCAAGCCGACGGAAGGGAATGGTTAGGTCTATTATATCGGAAACAACTTAAGCTACGACGATAAAACTTGGAGAGCTCAATATCTGGACGCCGACAACTCTGTAACTCTGTAAGTGCAAAAAAAAATTTTTTCAAAGGCTGCCCTGTTGTGCCTGGTTTTCCTGTAGACGGTCACATATTTGAATCAACAACACCAATCAACTTTATTATGACCAGTGAAAAAGAATGTATACTAGTCCAAAAGATAAAATAGCTAGTCATTATAAGTTGTGCACTAGGTAATTTATGTCCATCAGTTGTTTCACCTTAATTAAAACCATTCCCAATTTTTTGTTGTTACAATGTTAAATAATGAAATGTGAATTTATAATATTTGGTTGGGGGAAAAATTATTCCAAAAAACATAGCTAATGAACTGTACCATAACAGAGTTTACTTAGACTTCAACTTTTTCCCCATGCGATGACGGGTTGGATATAGCCACTTTCCTTTGGGAATCCATTTCATCTTCAGGCACAGTTGTATGAAACCATTTTGTTGAGCAGTTACTATTATCACAGCAGATCATCTTTCCAGACTCTGCTTTCCTGCGGTAGCGCCATAATAATCTAACGGGACCTTCCATGGTCGCAATATCAGAAGAAAAGCTAGAAGACAGACTGAAATAACGGTTGCTTCTTGGTGAACAATTTACCAACAAGATCAGGTAGAAGCCCCGTCTCAATCAGTTCAATTCGTTTAATAAATGCAATTGTGGGGGCGTAACTTCCAACACTAGTGAGGCCTAGAAACGAAGGACCAGGATGTTCACTTGATCTAGCGCAGCTAATATCTCTCGCAACCGCTGGCCGTTAAGCTTGCAGTCTTGAAAGACAGCAAAAGCGCGCACTCCTTAAAAGTGGTATGTCTAAGGTTCTCAGAAATGAACAACAAGTTTTATAACATACAACATCGACTTATAAGCCATCAGAATGACATCCGCAGCAGTGGGTCTGCTGCGGTTACAAACATAATGGTGATGGGCGTGTGCGGAAAGCATGAATAATGTTAGTGAACATAGGGTACAGGGTCTCTAATGATTGTCTGTGGACGTAGTCCCGGACACACTCCCGGGGGAGGCTTGAGGAGTCTTGAGGCGGTCTTCATCCTCGTCTGTCACCAGAGGGATCAGTCTGCTCGTCGAGCGTCGGTAGGATTTCCCTCGGCACCGTATGGTCACGGTGCGTACGTGTCCGTCGTCTCCGGCATGCGCGATCTCGACAATCGGCGATGGGCCAGTCTCGAGTACGGAGGGTCTCGTCACGGACGAAGACTAGGTCTCCAGGAGCCAGGGGTCTTCCGGTTCGGTTCCATTTGCTCCTCTGGGCGCAGGAAGCCAGGTAGGTAGCCGTCCATTGCCACCATAGGTCGTTATGTAACCTTGAGACTAACTCCCATCTTCGGAGGTTCGATATCTTGCCAGTCGTTGGCAGAGGTTGAGGTAGAGCCCTGAGAGGTCTGCCTATCAGGAAGTGTCCTGCAGTCAAGTATGCTCCTTCTGAGGCCTCTTCACTGTGTAGCGGAGCGATGGGCCTGCTGTTGAGGACTGCTTCTGCTTGTGACAGGAGAGTGTAGAGCTCGTCCCATCGTAGGCTATGAGGTTTTGTCGTCTTCCTTAGGGTGGTCTTCATTTGTTTGACTGCGGCTTCCCACAATCCCCCGAAGTGCGGTACTTTTGGAGGACTGTAATGCCACCGGATTTGGTTGCTGGTCGAGAATTGGAGGATCGCTTGTCTAACTTCCTGTGATTCGGTGAACTTTTGAAGTTCCCGAATCTCCTCCCAGGCCCCAACGAAGTTGGTACCGTTGTCGGAGAAGATGTCTGCAGGGCATCCACGTCTGGCCACGAAACGGTCGAGTGTGGCGATAAATTCCTTGGTAGACAGCGAGGCGCAGAGGTCGAAGTGGACCGCCTTGGTGGTCATGCAAACGAACACTACTGCGTAGGCCTTGATCATTGAGGGTTTTCTCGTGTATCCAACTTTGAGAAGGAAGGGTCCAGCGAAGTCCACACCTGTTCTGTAGAAGGGCGGAGCTGGCGTGGTCCGTGAGGAAGGCAACATGCCCATCAGGCCGGAGAGAGGCTTGGCGTACGCTCTCTGGCAGGTCGCACAGGTACGGCTGATGAGCTTCAGAAGATTTCGAAGTCCTGGTATCCAGTAGGAGCTGGCTAGGATAGAAGCCATCGCGGAGACTCCGGCGTGGCTGTAGGTCCGATGCAGGGTCCTGATGAAGAGCTTAGTCAGAGTAGATTTGGAGCTGAGGACGATCAACTTAGTCGGAGTAGTAGGAGATTCTGGATCCCGAACTCGACTTTGGGCAAGTAGATGTCCGTCTTGTGCCCGTTCAATCTGGAATCGACACAACTGGTGTCCGGTGGGCAGGGTCTTCTTCTTCTTGATGGCGTCAAACACCTCGGGGAAGTACTCGAGCTGGGATAAGAAGTAGATCCGATGACGTGCGATCTCGATCTCGTCGTAAGTGAGGACGTCAGAATGGGAGCCCTTGCGACGTTGAACCGGACGACCAAACCTGAAGATCCAGGCCACCATCCTCACCAAGGTGAAGAAGGACGATGACCGGTTCCAGAGGTTGGAGAGGAAGCTTGCTTGGGAGTCTGGCATCTTTAGGCAAGGCTTCACGGAAACTTGGAGGATGGATGCAGGCGGCTTTCCAGGTTTGCTCTGTGGCCAATCTGTCTGAGAGAGGAGGAGCCAAGAGGGACCTGACCACCAGAGTGCTGACGTGATCAGGTCCTTACCACGAATACCACGGCTGGCGAGGTCCGCTGGATTGTCTGCCGATCTGACGTGCCGCCAGATGACATCTGGAAGCAGCTGCTGAATTGCGTGTACCCTGTTTGCCACGAATCGGTTGAGAAGAGGAGGCGACTTGGGTAGCCAGTGGAGGACGATCTCGCTGTCCGTCCAGGCGTAAACGCGGCAGAGAGGAATGTCGAGAAGAGAGGCTGTTCGTTGTAACATCTTGGCCAGTAGATGAGCCCCGGTGAGTTCCGCCTTCGGGATCGTCACGGGTTTGACCGGCAATACCCTGGCCTTCGCGGTGACCAAGACAGAGCTGATCCGGCCTCCGGCGCTGACAGATCTTAGGTAGATGCAGACACCGTAGGCCACAGAAGATGCGTCCGAGAAGCCGTGTAGAGTCCAAAGCTGAGCGGGTGCGTCATTGTCTGGAACTATGCGTCTCGGGACGGCGTGAAGGTTGAGTGAAGGTAGATCAGCCAGCCACTCCTCCCAGCGTAACTTGACGTCGTCAGGAGCAGGATTGTCCCAAGAGAGAGATCTCTTCCACGTCTCTTGGAAGAGGATCCGAGCAGGGATGATGGCTGGGCAGAAGAGACCGAGCACGTCGAAAACACCAGCAGCGCCCGAGGCTATGGAGCGTTTCGTGATGTTGGAGGAGTTGGATACTGGATCCGGTATGGTGATGTGGAGCGTGTCTTGGTCCACATCCCAGTGGATGCCTAAGGCCTTGGGCGCTTGGCTGGGTGGAGTGATCGAGACTGTCGAGTCCGCTTCCAGTAGGTCGGATGGGATCCGGGCCTTCAGTTCCTTGGAGTTGGTCCTTTATTTGCGAAGAGTCATGCCCGCCTTGGAGAACAAGTCACAGAGTTCGGTCTGAAGTTTCACTGCTCCGTTCACGTTATCTGCCCCTGAGAGCAGGTCGTCCACGTAGAACGAGGTGAAGATGGCGTCCGCTGCTGCCGGATGTGACGAGCTGTAGAACTGTCCCAGCGTATGCAGCACTTGGGTTGCCAGGAACGGAGAGCACTTGACTCCAAATGTGAGGCGATTCATCCGGCAGTCCAAAATGTATCCATTAGTAGAACGCATAAGGAACCGGTGCATGTCTTTCTCATCGGGATTGAGTAGGATTTCCCGGAACATCTTCGATATGTCTGCTGTCATGCCGATGGAGTGCCTTCGGAAACGGTCCGGAAGAGGCGGGTAGAGGTTGGGTCCTGGCAGAAGCGTATCGTTGAAGGAGACTGAGTTGGAAGATCGAGCAGAGGCGTCGAACACGGCACGAACTTTGGTAGTCGTGGAGGCATCTTTGAAGACACCGTGAACTGGCAGGTAACAGCACGGGGTGTTCTGCAGTTCATCTGGAGGGATGATCTCAGCATGTTGCAAGTCCAGGTACTCCTGCATGACCTTAGTGAAGGCTGCGAGCTTGCCCTTGGTACGCAGGGACTTCTCGTTGGACAGAAGTCTGGACATAGCTTGACGTCGAGTGTTGCCGATTGCGGGCGGATTAATGACACGAGGCAGAGTCACGGAGAAACGGCCGTCGATACGTCGGTAGGTGCGATCGAATTCTGCGATGACCTGGTTGTCCACAGGTGAGAAGTTCCCACAAGCGTTCCAAGTCCTCGTTCAGGTTAGTCGGAGCCGCGACCATGGTGAGCATGGAAGCTGCAGAGTAACCAACCATAGGCCTAGAGAGGCAGAGTCCAAAACGAGTCGGGAGACACAGGAGCGTACCAATCTTGAAGTAGGGCCCACTCTCCACGCAAGTAGCGTCCATCCCGTTGAGTAGAAGGTCGACACGTCCACCGAGCTCCGGATCAGCAAGCTTATGGAAGGCAAGCGAGGGAGTGGCGGCGATCTCGTCCTTGTTGGGCGGAGAATCGAGGTAGGGCAGTCCAGGATGCACTTGGAACTGAATCGGTGCTGAGGTGAAGGAGCCGTCAGCAGAGTGAAGAGGAGTTTCCACCGTGAATTTGCATCGGACGATGGAGTCACCGTGTTGGACTGTGAGAGGGTTGTGTGTCCTCTCGAGACGGAGGTCGGTTGCCAGCCTATCAGACATGATGCTCACAGCAGCTCCAGTGTCTAGAACTGCTCGGGCGACAACTGATTGTCCTCCGTGTTTGAGGGTGACCAGCGCAGTGTAGAGGAATCGAACTCTCGAGGGCGAGCCGTCGTTGTGGGCGGTCGAGGAATCCTGTAGAGGGATTAACATCTGCGCGGCTATCGGTTCTGTGGCTGTTGAACTTTGTGGTTCGGTGTGCAGGATAGTGTGATGTTTCGCGCCGCAGGTCTTGCACGAGAACCGGCTTGGGCAGTTTCGATGATTGTGTTGGCTGGAGAAACAGTTGACGCAGAGGCGTTTGTCTCGAACGAGCTTATTGCGGCTGTCCAGGTCCATGTTCTGGAACGAGGAGCACTTGAACAGGACGTGAGTCTCGTTGCAGGCTGGGCAACTTGGTTGCTTCTTTCCTCTGGTCTTGCCACCAAATTTCTGTTTGGCTGGTGGGTTGTTGTGATGACTCGCGCTGGACGAGTAGGGCGGTGGTGCGGACGATGACGTCGGTAGTTGGAGATGGTTGGCGGGTCGTTGGAGCTCTGTCTGCCAGTACTTGACAAACTTCGCAACTGTGTCCATGTTGGGCACAGTCCCGGGTTCCTTGACACGCAGCCATTCCCGATTAGTCTCCGGGTCAAGTGTGCCTACAAAGAACATAGCCAGATAGGAACTGAGGCTGTCACCGATCAGGTCTTTCAGTGACTGGTATGGCAAGAGCAAGTTGTCTCGGACCGCGTCCATGTCTGTCGCAGTCATCCTCGTGTGCTTCGTCCTCTGGATTCTTGCGATGATGAGTGGGCATAGGACTTGTGGAGACCCGAACTTCTCACGGAGTTCCGCGAGGATAGTGTCGATGTCGGGGTTAGGATCCGTGTGGGACTGTAAGATCTTCTGTCCCTCAGGGTGTTTCACGGCCTTGATCAAGTGTCCCTTGATCTCCAGCTTGGTGTGTCCTCTAGCTCGCGTCTTCATCGAAGCCTTAAACATGGTTTCGAAGTTGGCCCACTCGAACGGGTCGCCGTCGAAGGTGGGCACGTCCAGATGAAGTGTAGCACCGTGGGAGTGACTCAATGTCATAGGAGAAGAAGAAGGAGAGGTGACTGTCCTCGGAGCAGACTCTCTCATGGACTCCTCACGATCCCGGCTGGCAGCGTGTACTTCTCGGGTGAGGGTGTCCAGCTTGTCTTCCAATTCCTCATAAACGTCTCGTAGTTGTCTGTTGGTTCGGGTAAGACGTCGTGCTTCTCGGAACCAGGCGTCTCACCGAGTGTTGAGTTTGCCAAAGGATTCCCGGTAGATGGGAGATCCAACTTCAATTTCGTCTCTGGCCTTGGTCAGCCTCTTGATAAGCGGAGGGGTGTCCAACCAGAGATCGAGCGTTTGACGAAAGTCGTGTAGTGATCCCTTGATGTGGGCGTAAGTTTCCTCGTCCCTGTCCCTCTCCATTTCCTCTGACTCCAGGAGGTCGCTAAGGTCGTGGACCAGGACCTCGATCTCGTCCTGGATTGCGGTGTTGCCGGCCACCAGGGAGTCCAGTTCAGTACGGAGGTCGTCACAGTGCTTGGTGGTAGCATCATCCAGTGGAACCTTTAGGAAGTCGCCGACCTTCCTCTGAAGCTTAGTGAGAGAACCTCGCTTGTTGCCTCTCTTGCTATGGAGAGTTTCCAAAGCTTGAGCGAATGGCACAGTGTCGGTCATGGTGTGAAGGTAGGAGTTGAACAAGTTAAGGGCTACTACTCAGTGAGTAGGGTTTGAATAGCTTGTGGTCAGGGCCAATTAGACCTCGTGCGGAGAGTCGACAGGGCCACTTGCGATCTGCGTAAGGGCTGCAGATGCGGAGAACGATTCGGACGGAGTCGAGTAGATCGAGTCGTCGAAGTCGCGAAGGTCGATGTCGCAGTAGAGCGGAGTCGTCGGTAGATATCCGGCTCGAAGGACCAAACAATGTGGGGGCGTAACTTCCCACACTAGTGAGGCCTAGAAACGAAGGACCAGGATGTTCACTTGATCTAGCGCAGCTAATATCTCTCGCAACCACTGGCCGTTAAGCTTGCAGTCTTGAAAGACAGCAAAAGCGCGCACTCCTTAAAAGTGGTATGTCTAAGGTTCTCAGAGGTGAACAACAAGTTTTATAACATACAACATCGACTTATAAGCCATCAGAATGACATCCGCAGCAGTGGGTCTGCTGCAGTTACAAACATAATGGTGATGGGCGTGTGCGGAAAGCATGAATAATGTTAGTGAACATAGGGTACAGGGTCTCTAATGATTGTCTGTGGACGTAGTCCCGGACAGCAATTGTTATGAAGGGTTCATCCAAATAGTTCATTGAACAAAGGAGTTGCTGGAGGTATTGTAAGCCTTTGTAAGTGAACAAATTACTAAGTGGGAATCAGAACCTGATACTGCTAAACCCTTAACATTAGCTACCTAACCATTAATAAAATACATGTAGGAATCAAGACTTTTATAAGCTTTCAAGGTTTCACCAGTATACTTACTAGCTAGTCTATTCAATGAGATATTTATCCCAAGGATCTTCAATAAATCCTTCCTTTTAGCTGAGGTAAGGGTCTTCAGGCTTCCAGCTTAGATAACTTTCCCTGTACCGCATTTAAGCTTCGTCCAACGAAAAATAAGAAGCAGAAAAGCCAGGTGAAGACACAATTAGCCTAGAATACGCCGCGCGCCACTCTACGTTTTGCCACACAAAATGGCGACGTAGCAACTGTTGCTAAGTAAACGTCACTTCTACGTCACTTCCTGCATAACCTCTATAGGAAATAAATCGAGTTTGTCCCCTGTAGCGTGGTTGTCCGTTTTTCGGAAGGTCCGTTGAGCAAGGTCCGACTGTAGGTACCTTACCTGGTAAGGTCATATTTATTAGTTTCTTAAACACAAAATGAATTTCATAAAATAGCTATATCCATTAGAATAGAAAGCATTAATAGGTCACAAGTATTAACATTAAGACTGGCGCCTTGAATGAACTTATATACTGCTATTACGATGATAACTATACTAATAAAGAAAACAACTTCTGTACAATGCACAGAACTCTTGTATTCACCCTAAACTGTTAATTGAGTAGAAGTTCTATGAAGTGGACCAAAATACTGTCCCTAGTGTGTCTGCTATTTGAAGTTTTATGAATGTGTCTTAATTTTATTTCATAGTTAAATTAAAGGATCGATTTAACATTGGATAAAATATCTAAACGATTTAAATAAAGTGAAACTGGAACTTCATGACCTCGCTTGATTTTAGCACAAATGCACAAGTAAAAAACTCAGTAAACTTGTCTATTTGACAAATATAACAGTGATCAATCCACTGAATGTCAAATATTTTGTTCAATATCTCAATAGCACATTTGATGCAGTAATTAAAAAAAATGTCCTCACAATTTTGTGGTACTTCACCTGATGCCATATCACAATCTTTCCCAAGCTGCAGTACCTGATATTGATGATGACTAAAGTTGTAATTGTACCTAACGTCGTGATTTTACCTTGTAGTAGAGTAAACTTCCTCAATTGTCGGCCACAAAACTTGGACCGCTTGGTATTTTCTGACCTTAGTAGATCTGGATTCCAACTAGCACAAATTAAGGAACTCGAAATACTTCGACCAGTACCCAGATTTTCTGTTACTGCCAGCAATAGAGAACTTGCATGGTGACGTCACGTATATCCGGGCCACGCCTACTTATGGTATCACTGACTTACCTGTACCACAGAAAATGTATTAATTTTTGCCACCGCTGGCTCTATTTCTTACTGCAGCGGGCTCATAGCTTGCAGCAGAGCTGCCAAATTAAAGGAATGGCTAGATTAAGAAATCTCCAAGTGGTCATACCAAAATTCTAGATTATTGTGGTGTGTGGTGGAGAAATGAAGGCGAAAATTTGAGCATTCTTACCGCTAGTTCTTCTCAGAACTCATTGACAGGTGACCTCACTGCTAGTTCTTCTCAGAACTCATTGACAGGTGGTGTTGTTGCTGGTTCTTCTCAGAACCCAATGCCAGGCGGTGGTAGTTGTGGAGATAGTGATAGTGAACCTGATAGACCTGCTGTTGTGGGTATTCCTGGAAGTGACCTGGATGGTGCTGGTAGCATCAATGAAGTTGCTGGTTTTTCTGGGAACTGCTCTGCTCTAACCACATCTTGTACAGTTAGTAAAAAGTTTGAGGGGGTGTTTCAGGATGTTATAATAATACCAAAAAGAAATAAAGAGTTTTCTTTCCATAAGTTTCCCACAGACAAGTATTAAAAGAGAAATGGATAAATGCTATTAAAAGAAAGGAATTTATTCCCTATTAAAGCCATTGTGTTTGTTCAAAACATTTCAATGGTGGACGAAAGTGTAGTATATCTGATATTCCCGTTATTTTTCCATTGCTTCCTCATTCAAAAACGAGGAAGAGACCTAAGCCCAGAGATGGTATTCCTCGTCTAAAACGGAAGAAAACTGAAGTTGCCTTACCAACTGAAGGAACTTCCACCAATAATGAAGATGTGGAGGTACTCAGTTCAGCCATAACTACGAATAAAAACGTTGATCTCAGTTTAGAGATAGAAAAACTGAAAAATGAAAAGAAGTCATTACTTCTCGAGATTGAAACGTTGAAGTTCTAGCACGGTTTCTAGAACACTTGTTACATGGATCAATTTTCTATACCACATTTTAAATCAACTACCGATCTGGCCAACTTCAAAAATTGTTAAAGAAATCATGCCATCATGTTTTAAAGAACATTATCCCAGTACTCGAGTAATTTTTGATTGTACCCAGGTTTTTATAGAGATGCCACCATCATTGCGGGCCCAGTCACAAACTTATTCTTACTACATATAAAAGCCACAATACAGCAAAAGGTTTAATTGGTATAACACCCATTGGTTTAGTCAGTTTTGTTTCGGACTTATATGAGGTCATATTTTCGATAAGAAAATCACAGAGTTATGTGGTATTATCAGTTTATTGGAACCTGGAGACATGGTAATGGTAGACAGGGGATTCGATATCCAAGATATTTTAGCCCCAAAAAAAATACGTTTAAACCATCCACCGTTTATGAGAGGGAAGACGCAATTGTCTCTTGAAGAGGAATTTGAAACCCATAGTATTGCATCTGTTGAATTCATGTGAAAAGGGCTATCGGTAGAATTAATTTAAAAGGTGTAATACCAAACTACCTACCTTACGAGGAAGAAAATAAGGGTCTGGACACTCGCTTGAAATCGTTGTTCCGCGCATTGTGCATTCGTTGAGGGGTGTGATATTTTTGTGTCACTGCCAACTGGATATGGGAAGTCTTTGATATATGCTATTCTTCCGTTAGTTTTTGACGAAATCAGAGGTAAGGGCATGGAAATTTGCTACTTTAGCTATCACAATTCAGAATTATGTTCTTTAAAGGTACACGCGAAAGTATTGTATTGTGCATCAGTTCCCTGACATCTCTGATGATGGATCAGGGAAACAAATATACACCTAAAGGAATAGCCTCAGAGTTTGTAAGTGGACAGCAAGCTGATTCAAATATCACAAGGAAGATTTTAAATGGTGCAGTTCACATGGTATTCATTACTCCAGAAAGCATTCTGGAGAACCCGTTGTACAGAAATATGCTACTGTCACAGCCTTACAGAGATAAACTTGTAGCACTTGTCGTAGATGAGGCACACTGTGTGAAGTTATGGAGAGTGTTTGGAGAAATCGGAGATCTGCGCAGCCTTATATCTGGAAATGTCCAAGTGATGGCACTAACTGCTACAGCTACAGAAGAAACACTTTCCATAGTTACTAAGAAATTATCTATGAGAAAACCTACTTTAATTGCACTATCACCTTTTCGAGTGAATATTGCATGTAAAGTTCACCCTAAAATAAATATTCAAGAGTTCGCTGATTCCTTATGTTCTGAGCTATTAGAAAAACGAACTCTATTTCCAAAGACTGTTGTGTATGTTCGAAAATTAGTTTCTGGCGGGTTGTACTCACATATGGAACCAGAACATTATCAACGTATTCAAGCATTGTAACTTCAGTGCTCCAATGACTCTCACTATGAGTAATGGCCCAATCCTAGGGAAAAGTAACTTTGGCATGGCATCCTGGAGTCTCGCCCTTATAAATGACTTGGGGTGGCAACATATCACCAGTTGCAGCTACAGTTATTAGAACAGTGATCTCCCTTTTGTCATCTTTGCCAACAACAGGAATTTGCTTGGTTCCTTCCTTCTCCAGAGTACATTCACTAACAGGAACAAGTTTTGAGCCAGTTTGATCCCAGTTTAAGACTAAGGCCAAAGGAATTGAATTAGACTGTACTTCATTCGTAATTCTTTCCAAAAAGGTTAGCTTGATATCTGCAAAGTCTGCTGGTAGCTTTCTGGCTGCCTTAGTAGCTTTACGCTTCACATACCCATGGCGGAATAGAAATGATTCAGCCCACTTGCGTCCAAGATCAATAGGGCCACCGTGCTCTTTTAAAAGTGAAGGATTCCGATGAGACACTATTCCCTTGGCAGCTGCAATGACAATGGAACGGTTCACAATGCCTCCAGCTCTGCGCAAGCACTGAACATAATTATTTCACTAGTTCTGCATCATAGTCTCCCAACATGAGTGGTCGACCTCTAGATGCATGTGGAAGGCTTTTGATCGAGTCTGGGTCTTTTCCTAGCTTCAACTTCTCGAGGTAAGCTTTCTTCATGTTCCTAACACTGCTTTCTGACACTTTATGGCCCAGCTCATCAGAAAATTTCTCCACAGCTGCTTTATTCCCATTTTCACACGTGTACTTGGCTATTTTCACCCTAGTTACATCATCATTAGTCTTGTTGGGCCCTCTCTTCTTCCTTTCTTTAGATACTTGTAAAATCTCACTCACTTGTTTATTGGCAGCTTTGGTAGCCTCATCATCACCTTCTGGGAGCAACTGAGACACAGAACTACTACTTGGAACTAGCCAGCGCTTGAGAGACATCATTAAGAGCTGATGCATATGGCTAGTGAACTTTGACCCTTGGTTTAAAATATTCGCGCCCATGAAATTTGCGTTTTAATTAATTTCGCTAATTTCTCTAAAATTAATGGCTAGCTAAAATTTCAGGCTTTACAGTAGTTCCCAGTAATGTATGCCTACTCATGGAGTGCACCATTAATAGCATGTGATTATTATACACACACTACAATTTGATTACGAGAATAACAATTTTTGTGTACAAAACTACGAATTATATGTGTTGTAGCTTTGGGTAAAGGCATTTCGAGCATTGAATTATAAACGAAGTAGCAAATTTGAACATTATAATTCCATTATGTCAGATTATTTACACAATAGACCAAAGACTACAATTTTCACACTGCCTGGAAAAGAGATCAAAAGCATTGAAGTACACTAGTGAAGATGTAACTTTTATAATTGATAATGAAAGAGGCATATTTTCAGTAATGGGAACTATATAGAAAAAAATCATAGTGTGATGTTCACTCAACCATCATGCTCATGTCCTAACTGGATCACTTGGAATTTACCATGCAAACATTTTTTTTTGCTATATTTGTTCACCATCTCAAAAGGGATTGGAATAGTCTACCTGGTAGCTACCTGAGCAGTCCTTACCTCATTACAGAGCATGTTTCAGTTGCCAACTACTTTCAGCCATCTGTCAGGTCATCCTCCAGAATGAGTCCAGAGATTCAGAAGTGACTACACTTTCTATATTACCTGAAAATAAGGTAAGGAATAATGTTGAACAACAATTAAGGGTTGTGTCTATTGCAATAATTCCTTAAAGTCTTACGTCACCTAATTTGTGTCTCCCCTCAATAGGAGTGTGCAGAGTTATTTTAAGTATCAAACTTCACTGTCTCATTTTTGTGTCATGTCAAATTTCATATACTATTGAAGGCTCTCATGCTCCACAGATTTTCATTCTCATGGTCATGTCTATCTCTCCTGCTTCTGAATTTCTGTCCTATTTTGACAAACTTTTGTCTTCTATATGTATAGTATTTTCACCTTTCTTATGACAACTAAACGCTTTTACTTGTCGATTCCACACGCTTTTTAGTTCAAATTAATAGCTCGCCTTTTTGTATTCTATTCCCTTCCATTTTAAATCTACGCCGCCTTCTACCGCTTTGCAACCGCTTTTTAGAAGTAACCAGCACTTCTACTGAATGTCAAGGAACTTTATCTGCCATCACTAGGTTTTACCAGACCTGATAGAGGAAATTTAAATCCAGTAGGTCAGACGTTATGTAATGCCCCCACATTCAGGGCAGGATTTTATAAGTAAAGTCCCTAATTGGGTACTATTGCAATGTTATTTAGCTGCTGTGTTTTTGTGGATAGCTCATTCAGAATACCTTAGGGTTTAGTGTAGCGCCCTCAAAGAGTTCAGAACGCTCAGCTCAGCTCTAGTACACTACAATTTGAAACCCTATTACTAGGCTGTAGCTAACTATTATTACAGACTGTAATTATATATTTTGTGTACAATACGCAATAAAATGTTCGAGCAGTTGCCCCAGGTGGAGCCAACTAATACAAATAACTGGCACCCCTGCTACTCTCTTATCATATATATTGTGTGCATTCATTTTTAATTTTGTACCCCAAAATAAACGATAGGGTCATTTTTTTCTTCCTGCCTTCACATTTGTCACTCATAAGAAATCTAACCATAGCCTCTGAAAATGATATACAGTTTGAAATTAAATCATACGATTTTTTATCCCAAATTGCTGTAATTGTAGCGATATCTTCATATGTACAAGAGCTATATCCCACTGTCCGAAATTTTCTAACTCCCCGATCGTTTCGGTACGGGTATAATAATGGGTCCGCAATATCCAATTTTTCAACACCAGTTGGGAAGTATTCATACGTAAAGCCCCTATACTGTTTAAAACGGTGTGAAATCACATTTATTCCGAATACTTTAATAAATGGTACGTATCCTACTCTGACTGCGTAGGATTTCTTGGAACCGTTAGAAAAACACATATCATCATTGTTGGGATATGTACAATTATCACTTTCGGTGCAGCGTTGTTCCCTGGGCCTACATTCATAAGTAGGTGGACAACAATACTCTGCTATTATATAGTGAAAGAGAATAGATTGCCCTGACTTTAGAGAACTTAACGTTATCTGCTAAAAGTGACATTCTCTAGCATAGTTAACTTTACGCGTCTAAAATGTACGGTAGCCCTAAAGTTCCTTCCCATTATTTGAGACGAAGTTTTATTCAATGAGAAGAAACAACAAAATTTGAAGTGCCATGCTGCTATTCAATAAATGCATGCTCTCAATATTGTAACAGATCACTTAGAAGCAGGTAATATCACTCATGTTTAACCAATAATTAGTTGTAAAGGCAAGTAAGAACAATGACGTTTCCAAGACTAAAATTGCGAGCACGTCGCGCGCACCAATTCATGCACGTCTAAATCTCGTTTTACTTTAAACGCATCTTGCTACTTCAGGTCCTATATGCAGTGGCGTGTCCACCATACCAGTTAGTACACTTTATAGTACAAATTGTTACTGATGAAATTTAATGCGTGGTACTCATTGGAAGGTTTCAAGCAAAGTAGTGAATGCTTACAAGATAGTGATGCAAGGTTCCAGTTAGTCCACTTTATAGTACAAATTGTTAAAATTTAATGCATGGTACTCATTGGAAGGTTTCAAGCAAAGTGAATGCTTACAAAATAGTGATGCAAAGTTTCAGCCAATTCTGAACATTAAGTAAGTTTTAGACAAAGCGTGTAAGAATATTTGAGTTAAAGATTAAAGAAACTCAGCTTAACCTAACATATTCTTTTGCTGCTACTGTACCTAAGTTATTGGTACCTTATACACCTTACCTAAAGCTTTAGTGTAGCGCCCTCAAAGAGCTCAGAACGCCCAGCTCAGTTCTAGTACACTACAATTGGAGACCCTATTACTAGGCTGTAGCTGTTGTTATAATAGAGTAGCTAGGCTACTAAGACTAGCCGAGCGCAAATTCTTTTTAGCAGAAGATTAGTTTAATTTCAAATCCATAATATCTCGGCCTGGTTGGCCTTCAAAGTGGTGAAATGTAGAGCTGAAAGGTGACCTGAGTGCATGCATTATATACTAGAGCTAGAGGTGTTGATGAAGGTGGTAATGAGGTGTTGATGTAATGAGGTCCATGTGGAGAGCATGCAAGAGCAAGCTCGTGCTTGAAGTTGCACGCGCATGCCTACTTTGCACATGAACACAGACGCACACACATACATACAAATGCACACACATACGTACAAAACTTAAGAGTGAGATAGAACTTAACCTAACTAAGTGATATAACATATTAGTGCAAAGAACAGGACCTTCTGGCGCCTTGACGAAGCTGAGGAGAGGCGCCAGAAGGAACCCAGGTTATAGGACCTGGGTACCTGTTCTAGCATGACTACAAAAAATAACTGACTGTTCACTGTTCACTATTTCTTTGGAGGTCTGTGGCGAAGATGGTAGTTGTTGGCTGTCTCCTCCGATGGCGTCTTCGCTCTCACGAGCAGATCTCCGGTGGTGGGGGGTCTCTTTCTCGACACTATAGGTTCGAATGGGAGTTCCTCGTCTCTTAGTGCCTCGTAGAGTGCTCCAGTGGTGATCTCCGGGTGGTGGCGGACAGAGAGAACAGTTGTGCCTGCAGGCAGCATTCTCAGGCTGGATGGTCTCTGTTGTTATAATAGAGTAGCTAGGCTACTAAGACTAGCCGAGCGCAAATTCTTTTTAGCAGAAGATTAGTTTAATTTAAAATCCATAATATCTCGGCCTGGTTGGCCTTCAAAGTGGTGAAATGTAGAGCTGAAAGGTGACCTGAGTGCATGCATTATATACTAGAGCTAGAGGTGTTGATGAAGGTGGTAATGAGGTGTTGATGTAATGAGGTCCATGTGGAGAGCATGCAAGAGCAAGCTCGTGCTTGAAGTTGCACGCGCATGCCTACTTTGCACATGAACACAGATGCACACACATACATACAAATGCACACACATACGTACAAAACTTAAGAGTGAGATAGAACTTAACCTAACTAAGTGATATAACATATTAGTGCAAAGAACAGGACCTTCTGGCGCCTTGACGAAGCTGAGGAGAGGCGCCAGAAGGACCTGTTACTGTGCACTTCACCATGTATCAGTATTCTTTTTAATTTCTAGTCTAATTTGTCTTTGTCTGTTCCGGCTCGAGCAGGCTCTTGCTTGCTCGAGCAGGCTCCACATTCACCAATTGTCACCTACACCTCCACCAATTGTCACCTACACCTCCACCATATATATGTTTGTGTTGCAGGTCAATCTACTCATTTCTGTACCACTTGAAGGCTCACCAAGCCGAGATTTTATGCTTAAAGAATTATATTATCTTCTGTTAAAAGATATACACTTGGCATGCTCTTGTAGCCTAGCTACTAATGTCTAAAAGCTCAACTGACATACCGTTGCACAACGGGAGAGCTTCTCTCCCACGAACGGTTCCTGTCCGCCACAGATAAGAATATCATCAGACACAAGAACTACAAACGCCAAGATACACAACGAAAAATAAACGAACTGGCAGGTAGACCTAACCCTAAAATCACGGTACCGGACTTTGACGTCTACAATAGACACAAGCCACCTCAGCCAGCCAACAATAGGATCCCTGCCAAACCTACCCGAGAAGTTCAGGCAAGACCTGATCCGATACAACATCAAGCCCCTCCATCGGCTTGCCAACCATCGTTTATATCTCCACTTCCATCGACTCGTCCACCTCATCGCCCAGCACCTCAACCACCTCCTCCAAAGCCACCACCTCCAAAGCCACCACCGCATCCACCTCCTGCTCCTCCACCAGCTCCTCCATCTCCTACTTCCATCCCAGACACCCCACCACCTCCATCTGCATCTCCGACTACAATAACCAAAACCCCACCAGCTTCACCATCTCCACCACCTTCATCTCCACCACCTCCACCTCCTCCTACTGTTGCAGCATCTATTCCATCGACTGCCATTGCAACTCCTGTCATGTCTGCCCCACCGTCGTCCCACAGTACCAGAAATCTGCAAGCAACCCCCTCTCTGTCGTCTACACCTGCTCCTCCACCATTACTCCCTGGTCCTTCCAGTGGAGCGAATCAGGCTAGACTCTGGGAAATCCAGAGAAGACAACAACAGGCGCGCAGAGAACTCTACATGGACTCTATATCTAAGCCGAACCCTGATACTCCTAACAACCCTGAGAACTCGTCAGACTGGGAAACAGCCATCCAGTTGCCACCTTCTGAGACTCCAGAGCAGAAGGATCCTATCCTGAACCTATCATCGAGACCACTGTCCATTACGGAACCTGAGGTTCTGACCCTCGGTTTGAAGTTTGCTCCCACTCCAAGGAAGGTACCTGACCCGTTGGAATTTTTCGAAAGGTACCACGAGCAATGTCAGAGACATTATAACCGATTGATAGCCAGCCCTGCCGCCAACCCTCTACCTTCCATCATTGAGGAAAGACTTGGACTTATCCGATCAAGGCTCGAGGAACTCAACGAAATCGAAGACCCTGCCAACAAAAGGACGTAATATCAGAACTTGTCATTTGAACACCAGAAGGCATTGACGAATCTCAGAAAGGACCGCTCCATTACCATCAAACCGGCCGACAAGGGGACTTGTATTGTCATCCAAGACACAAAGCAATATCTCCTTGAAGGCCTGAAGGAGCTGGAAGATCGAACGACCTACGTAGAACTGGAAGTAGACACCTCGATAGAAACAGCCCGGGAAGCGAACGACTTGATAAAAGACTGTCACCTGAACAAAAGGCTCCTGTCCGTCTTCGAAAAGAACCGATATACTACCGATCTCAAGGACGTCAGGGCGCAGAGACTGTATTGGCTGAGGAAGGTCCATAAAAACCCTCACAAACTCAGGCCGATCGTCTCTTGCTGCTCTGGCCCGACCCAGAAGCTCTCACAGCTGTGTAATAACTTGCTCAAGGAGTTTCTGGGCTCGGTTCAGTCCCTCGTTTCGTCCACTGGAGAAGTCATCCGCATCATTGAGCACTTGAAGATCCCTCCTGATGCCAGAAAAACAGTGATCCTAGCTACGTTGGATGTGAAAGCCTTATATCCGTCCATCCCACACGAGGCAGGGATCTCCATGGCTCTCCAGCAGGCAATCCCGACGGACCCTCCAGTATCAGCCGACTTCCCCAAGAAAGCCATGCTCAAGGAGATGCTAAGAATTATCTTAGCAGGCAACACTTTTCGATTCGCGGGGAGAACATTCAAGCAAGTGAAAGGAATTGCAATGGGCACTCCTGTAGCTCCTACCTGGGCCAACCTCTTTATGGGGAAACTGGAGATAGACGCTCTCGCCAGCTGGGGAGGAACTCTACCCCTCCTCTGGCTGAGATTTATCGACGACATTTTTACGTTGTTTCCAGGACCCCAAGAAGAGCTGGATGCGCTCCTAACTCACATGAACTCAAGAATGACCACAATTGACTTTACCATGGAATCGTCTCGCCACAAGATAGACTTTTTAGATATCACCATCCTCAAGGGCGAGCGATTTTACAGTGAAACAGTTCTGGATATAAGGCCATACAGCAAAGCCATTGATCCGCACACCTATCTGCACTTCCAGTGTTTCATCCAGACATTCTTGCAAGGGGGGGCAAAATAGAGTTTTGAAAATGTAAGGGGGAGCGGGCGGCACTGGTCACCATGGGAGTGAAATAGAATTATTGGAAGGCCTATGTCCTACATTAAAAAAACATAATCTTATCTAATGAGGTCTGCATATGTCAGATCCTGACAAGTTAATTCAGCTACTCATTTTCACCTCCACCGTCTAGCAATTTTCAGTCAACTGTGACATTCACTATTTAGATGCTTTTCACACACTATTCAACTCTGACTCTCACCTCCCCTTAGGTTAATCACACGTTGATTCACACTTACGGTTGCTGGCTGGCTATAAAAAGGCCAGCCCTCAGCTCACCGTAGCAGTTGTTGAGTTTTGATCTATACAGATTCTACAACTTCCAGAACCAGAACTCTAAGCACTCGTAGTCCCTGACAGCTTAAGATAGTCTCAAATGGATATTCGCTCTTTCTTCTGTGGTGCAAGCTCTTCAAAGTCACCTGGCCACTCAAGTAGCAGTGACACAGAAGATAAAATTGACAGCAATCAATCTGATACTGAGTTTTTGGAGCCAAGTCCTGCCAAGAAAAGAGTAATTGTCCATGAGAAGCATGCAAAGGAAAGATTAACTACACATGAGAAAAGCAAGAAAATCACTGCAAGCAGTCGAAAATACAACAAAAAATGGGAAGAGAGCTTCAATTGGCTGATGTTTGATAAAAATTTCCAAGGAGCTTTTTGTAAGGTTTGCAGGAGGAGAGGAATTTCTCTTCAAAGAACAGGAGGAACATGGATCTCAAAACCTTTCACGAACTGGAAGAAGGCAATAGAGAAGATGAAAATTCATGCAAAGAGTGATATTCACCTCTTATCATGTGAAGCAGAGATGGCTGCAGCTACAGCACTACAAGAAGGGTCAGTCATTCAGCAACTCCAACAAATTAATGATGAGGAAAAGTTGAAGAACAGAATGGCCATTAAAGCTATAATTCGTTGCACCCATTTTCTAGCTCGTCGCCACATTCCCCACACAACAAATTTTGATGAACTTATTGATCTAATCGTAAGTTGTGGTGCAGAAGATTTAAAGGGGTTCCTTGAAAGAGCTAGATTAAATGCAACCTACACATCTAAAGTTGCTGTTGTTGAAGTTGTTGAGGCAGTTGGCTTATGGGCTGAAGAATGTTTACTGAAACGGCTTCGCCAAGCTTCCCATTTCAGCATAATGGCAGATGAGTGCACTGATGTGACGACCACAGAAGAGCTTTCAATTTTCTTCCGCTGGGTGAACATGGACGGTCAACCTGTTGAGCACTTCTTGGATATAGTTCCATTGAAAGCTACTGATGCAAAGACTATTTATTCTGCCCTTGTTGAATTCATGAAAGATAAAAACATACAGATTAGCAAGCTGGTGGGTATGGGATTCGATGGAGCAGCTACTTTCTCTGGGAAACACAATGGTGTGCAGAGTCTCCTGAAGAAAAGTTCACCTCATGCACTTTTCGTACACTGCCATTGCCATTTGCTACAGCTAGCATGCGTTCAAGCAGCTAATGCTACCAGTGGGATAAAACATGTGTACATCACACTCACCACCCTCTGGAAATTTTTCCACTATTCTCCTAAGCGAGCTGAGAGTCTCAAAGCAGTACAGCAGGTGCTTGACTTACCTGAGCTGAAAGTTATGAAACCATCAGATACTCGCTGGCTGTCCCATGAACGCTGTGTGAAGGCAGTCAAAGCTAGCTACAGTGCAATTGTGACTGCTCTAAACAATATCTATGAGCAGACACATGCACCTGAAGCTCTAGGTATCAGTAAAGCCTTATGTAGGCCCTCACCTTTAGTGGCCATATACCTCCTTGATTATGTTCTGCCACAAGTGGCGAAGTTGAGCAGAGCTCTCCAGACTGAGAGAATAGACTTGACAGCTATCACCCCTCTTGTTGATGCCACTCTCAATACACTTGATGATGCCATGTTACCTGCTGC